>Ga0181463_1000170_pt2 | contig 13145 bp, 13 predicted proteins | sample InSIn1gowninarea_FD_119071 | JGI IMG/M metagenome (GOLD analysis project Ga0181463, IMG submission 119071) | Clean room microbial communities from NASA Spacecraft Assembly Facility at Jet Propulsion Laboratory, Pasadena, California, USA -... ... | reverse complement strand
ATGGGTGTAGAACACGATTGTATTCTTTCTAAACAGGGCGATATTACAATTGCATTTGAAGCTGAACTGCCGGAAATTTTTACTTTATCAGATCAGGAGTATGAGGGTTTTCACCAGGCATGGGTAAAGGCAATAAAAGTTTTGCCTAAGCTATCAATATTTCACAAGCAGGACTGGTTTATTGATAAAAAGTATCAGCCGGATTTTTTAAAGTATGATGACAGCTTTCTATCCCGTAGCAGCGAACGCTTCTTCAATGAACGCCCTTTCCTTGATCACAAATGCTATATCTTCTTAACAAAAAAGCCAGCAGGCAGAAAAGTCTCTACCTCACTTTTTTCCAACCTGCTACGTCGTTCGATTGTACCACAACAGGTTTTAAGTCATCAACTTTTACAAGATTTTCTAACGGGTGCCGGACAGTTTAAACGCATACTGGAAGATAGTGGCTTTGTTAGTTTAAGAAGGTTGAAAGACGAGGATTTACTTAGTAGTGAGCAAAGAATTGGAGCGATTGAGCAATATTGTTTTTTGTCTGAAAATAACAGAGAGTTGTTAACTAAGGATATTGATTTTAAGGATGGTATTCGCATTGGAGACCAGTATGCACAACTATACACTTTGGGAGATGCAGAAGATTTGCCTGCATTGTGTGGTTCAAGAATTAATTATGATAAGTATTCGACTGATAAAACAAAATTTAGTGTAAGCTTTGCATCAACGCTCGGACAACTCTTACCATGTAATCACGTTTACAATCAATACATCTTTGTAGAAAACTCGCAAAAGACCATTCAAAAACTGGAAAGTAAAAGATTAAGGCTTCAATCTCTCTCCGCATATTCACGTGAGAATACAATTGCCCGTGATGCTACCAATGACTTTTTAAATGAAGCTATCAGTCAACAAAGATTACCTGTTAAAGCTCATTTCAATTTATTGGTTTGGACGGATAATAAAGAAGAAATAAAAGACATAAAGAACAAAGTTTCTTCTGCACTTGCGCAAATGGATGCTTCTGTGAAACAAGAAACAATTGGTGCCCCTCAAATCTTTTGGGCCGGTATACCGGGAAATGAAGCAGACTTTCCGACCAATGATACATTTGACACATTTGCTGAACAAGCTACATGTTTCTTAAACATTGAGACAAGCTATAAATCTTCTTTAAGTCCTGTAGGTCTACGTTTAGGTGACCGCCTAACAGGTAAGCCTGTACACGTTGATATAAGTGACGAGCCGGTCAGGTTGGAAAAAAGGGATATGCACTAACCGGAATAAGTTCATTTTAGGTCCAAGTGGTAGCGGAAAATCTTTCTTTACAAATCACATGGTAAGGAGCTATTATGAACAGGGAACACATATAGTGTTGGTTGATGTTGGACATAGTTATAAGGGCTTATGCGACATGGTTAATGGGTACTATTTTACTTATGATGAAAAGAATCCCATTAAGTTCAATCCCTTCTATATTAGTGAGGGAGATAGTTTAGATACAGAAAAGAAAGAAAGCATTAAAACTTTACTTCTTGCTCTATGGAAAAAAGATGATGAAAGTTTTAATCGTTCAGAATATGTCGCTCTGTCTAATGCTTTGCAGCTCTACTACGAAAAGCTTGACAAGGCTCCTGATATTTTCCCATGCTTTAATACCTTCTACGACTTCCTCACTGAAGAATTTGTAGTGGTGCTTGCAAATGATAAGGTTAAAGAAAAGGATTTTGATGTAAATAATTTTCTTTACGTGCTACGCCCGTATTACAAAGGCGGAGAATTTGACTACCTGTTAAATGCCACTGAAAACCTTGAATTGTTACAGGAACGCTTCATTGTTTTTGAGTTAGATAACATTAAAGACCATCCAATTCTCTTCCCGGTTGTAACTATTATCATAATGGAAGTATTTATTTCCAAGATGAGAAAACTAAAAGGCGTTCGGAAGATGATACTTATAGAGGAGGCCTGGAAAGCAATTGCAAAAGAAGGAATGGCTGAATACATCAAATACCTGTTTAAAACAGTGAGAAAGTTTTTCGGTGAAGCTATAGTTGTTACACAAGAGGTCGAAGATATTATATCATCACCAGTGGTAAAGCACGCAATTATTAATAATAGCGATTGTAAAATTTTATTAGACCAAAGTAAGTATCAAAACAAGTTCGACCAGATACAGGAACTGCTGGGGTTAACTGAAAAGGAAAAAGCATTGGTGTTATCTGTTAATAAAGCGAACGACCCATCAAAAAAATATAAGGAAGTCTTCATCAGCCTGGGAGGAATGTTATCAAAGGTGTATAGAACAGAAGTGAGCCTTGAGGAATATTTGGCCTATACGACAGAAGAAACTGAAAAGGTGAAAGTTCACCAGTATGCTAAAAAATATGGAAGCATACAAAAGGGTATATCTGCTTTAGCAAATGACATGCAAACAGCTTAAAATATTAGCTATGAAAAAGATAGTAATAATAATCGTGTTAGTAGCGGCTGCAACATTACAGCCTTCTCAAGTGAAAGCCCAGGATCCAATAACAGAGATAATAAAAGCCGGAATTAAAAAGGTCATCAAGGCAGTTGACCTAAAAATTCAAAGGCTGCAAAACGAAACAATCTGGTTACAAAATGCCCAAAAGGTAGTTGAGAATACCATGTCTGAAATGAAGCTTAATGAAATTACGGATTGGGTAGAAAAGCAACGGACTTTATACAAAGACTATTATGATGAGTTGTGGCAAGTGAAAAGCACTATTTCCTACTACCACAAAGTAAGAGAGATTACCGGTAAGCAAGTACAATTAGTAGCTGAATACAAACATGCATGGGGGCTATTTAAGCAGGACAAACATTTCACAGGAGATGAATTGGACTATATGGGGAACGTATACACTGGAATTCTGGATGAGAGTGTAAAAAACCTTGACCAGATATTCTTGGTCATTAACTCTTTCTCGACACAAATGAGCGACGCTAAACGGCTGGAGATAATTAACAACGCATATAATCAGGTAGAAACAAATTATTCAGACCTAAACGCTTTTAATCAACAAAATGTACTGGTCAGTTTACAAAGAGCTAAATCTAAAAATGACATAGATGTTGTGAAAGCTATGTATGGAATTGAATAGTAGTTAAAAATTAAATATGATGTTATGAAGAATGTAGTAGTGACTATTCTAATCCTATTTACTTATAAAGTAAGTATTGGACAGACGTTTGATGAGTGGTTCAAACAAAAGAAAACACAAAAGAAATATTTGATTGAACAGATTGCAGCTTTCCAAATGTACTTAGGGTATGTTCAGAAAGGTTATTCAATAGCAAGGAAGGGATTAACGACAATTGGCAATATCAAAAAAGGTGATTTCAATTTGCATACCGATTTCTTCAGTTCTTTTAAAAGCGTTAACCCTACAATAAGAAATTATTCCAAAGTGGCAGACATTATCGCTTTCCAGGTTAAGATCATTCAGTCTTATAAATCCACCTATAAATACGTGCAGTCCGTTAGTTTATATAGTCCTGCTGAAATCGATTTTATCTATAGGGTCTTTACTAACCTCATCAATAAAAGTAGTGATGATTTAGATGAGCTTATTACTGTAGTTACAGCAAATGAATTAGAAATGAAAGATGATGAACGGTTAAGAAGGATTGACGCTGTATATGCAAGCATTCAGGATAAATATGCATTTGCAAAGAGCTTTGGAGACGAGGCAAAAGTATTAGCCGTTCAAAAAGCAAAAGATAAAAACAACTTTGAAACAAGCCGGTCAATTTACGGCATTAAAAACTAATAATGATGAAAAAGTCAATAATGCTATTCGTATTACTGGTATTAGCAAGTACAGAACGTTCATCGGCACAGTCAGAGGAAGCACAGCAATTACTATTAAACGTAGAGAAACTGGCTCAACTTAAACAAATCTTAAGCGATTTAAAAAAGGGGTATACAATTGTAAGTACTGGTTATAATACTATCAAGAATATTTCGGAAGGCAACTTTAATCTCCATAAAACTTTTTTGGATGGTTTATTAGCTGTTAGTCCAAGAGTAAGAAATTACAAAAAAGTTGGAGAAATAATCAACTTTCAAATTTCAATAGTTAAAGAGTATAAGAGTGCCTTTAATAGGTTTAAAGGCGATGGTAATTTCAGTATTGGTGAAATAGGCTATCTAAGTGATGTTTATTCAAGTCTCTTTAATAAAAGCGTAAAAAATTTGGACGCTTTGACTAATATAATTACAGCCAGCAGACTTCGGATGTCTGATGATGAAAGGCTGAAAGCTATCGATGATATTTATATTGATATGCAGGATAAGCTTGTATTTCTCCGACACTTCAATAACAGTACTACAATACTGGCAATACAAAAAGCCAGGGACAGAAAAGATACGAAAAGCTTAAAAACTATCTACGGCATAAATAACTAAAACCATAGCGATGACAGTATATAAGAAATCTGCCTTTTGGGCGGTAATGGGAATTTTATTGCCTGCAATAACCCAGGCTCAAGGAGTTGCAAATCAGGTAAATGGACTTCATTCCGTACTTGATCAACTGTATGAAGATATGATGCCTCTATGCAGCAAGCTCATTGGAGTGGGGCAAGGTATTGCAGGGTTTGCAGCTACATGGTATATAGCATCAAGAGTCTGGAGGCATATTGCAAATGCAGAACCAATAGACTTTTATCCATTGTTCAGACCTTTTGTAATTGGGTTTGCAGTAATGATTTTTCCTTCTGTGCTTGCTATGATTAATGGTGTAATGAAGCCTACCGTTACTGCCACTGCTGCTATGATGAAGGATTCTGATAAAGCTATAGCAATACTTCTTAAACAGAAGGAAGATATGATTAAAACCACTGACATATGGAAAATGTATGTGGGTGAAACAGGGGCCGGAGACAGAGATAAATGGTATAAATATACTCATCCTGATGACAAGAATGGTACCGGTGAGAACATGTTGGAAAGCGTTGGTAATGACATAAAATTTGCAATGGCTAAAGCTTCCTACAACTTTCAAAATTCGATTAAAGAATGGATGAGTCAAGTTTTACAATTGCTGTATCAGGCTGCAGCACTATGTATAGACACAATAAGAACGTTTAATTTAATTGTACTGGCCATACTCGGTCCCCTGGTTTTTGGAATTGCTGTTTTTGATGGCTTTCAACATACACTTACTGTTTGGATAGCCCGATATATTAATACTTTTCTTTGGCTACCTGTTGCAAACATCTTTGGCTCTATTATCGGCAAAATACAGGAAAAGATGTTGGTGTTAGATATGCGGCAGGTGCAGGAAACAGGAGAAACATTTTTTAGCTCTACCGATATCGCATACCTCATTTTTTTGATAATAGGTATTGTAGGTTATTTCACTGTTCCATCAGTAGCTAATTATATCGTTCATGCTGGTGGTGGAAATACTCTCTTATATAAAGTTAGCAGCCTTTTTAGTAACACTTCAAGGAGTGCTGTTAGTTCAATGTCAGGAGGTGCAGGTATGGTTGCAGATACAATGGGAAATGCAGCATCAAGAGTAAGCAACAGTATGAGCAATTATGGAAGCAGCTCCGGTTACTTCAACGACGGAAACTCTTCCGGCAATTCAAACTTTATGAAAGATAAGCTTTCAGGAAAATAAGATTACGATTAAACTCAAAATCATTTTTATCATGTTTAAACAAATGAAAAATATAGACAGTGCTTTTCGCCATGTTCGCGCTTTTACACTTATAGTAATTATCGGCAGTATTATTCTTTCTGGTTTTGCTCTATATAAAAGTTATCAGTTGGTTGCTAATATGCAGGGAAAAGTATATATCCTGGCAAATGGAAAAGCCCTTGAAGCATATGCCTCTGATAGAAAAGATAATATAGTAGTGGAAGCTAAGGACCACGTAAAAGCTTTTCATCAATTTTTCTTCACACTTGACCCTGATGAGAAAGTAATACAAACCAACATAACAAAGGCTTTGTATTTAGCGGATGCTTCCGCAAAAAGAGAATATGATAATCTTAAGGAGAATAGTTACTTCTCAAATATCATTTCGGGTAACATAAGTCAACAGATAACAATAGACAGCGTACAGGTTGATATAAATCAGTACCCTTATTACTTCCGCTGTTATGCAACACAAAATATTATCAGGACAACCAGTATAGTTTCAAGAAGCCTTTTGACCGAAGGTTACCTCCGAAACGTAAGCAGGTCGGATAATAATTCTCATGGCTTTTTAATCGAACGTTGGACAACAATAGATAACAGAGACGTTAAAACCGAAAATCGTTAAGTATGTTCTTCTTATTTAAACATAAGTATAGTCAGGGGCTTCGCAAACAAAATCGTGACCAGGATAAGATCGCAGAAAACATAGTTTACAGGTGCATTGGGACGCAGGTCAAGGCTTCTAAATATCTTCAAAACAGATCTGAAATGCTTCCTGCAAAAGCAAAAAGGTGGTCTGTTATAGTCTTCTGTTTTATATCGCTTTGTAGTTGTATATACGTGATTATAAAAAGTCTTTATGCTAATCCTAACACTTCACTTGCTATCGTATCTATAAGAGTCCCAACTCAAAATTCCCGCAACTATATTCAGCCTACTATCAGCAAAAAGGAATTTGAGAAAATCCAAAAATTTAAAGGGTATTTAGATAGTCTTACCAAAAGCAAGTCAGGCAAAAGAATATACGACAACCTTACTGCAAATAGCCCTGGACTTATCGATAGTCTTTCAATCGTTGAAAATCTGTATCAATCACAATCATTAAATAAATAACAGTTATGAAAACAAAAACACTTTCAGCGCAATTGCTGCGTAAACGTAAGCTTCTCATTGTATTACCATTACTGGTCTTACCATTTGCAACCCTTTTATTTTGGGCTTTGGGTGGGGGGAAAGCAAATGATGTACAGGCCCAAAAGCAAAATTCAAAACAGGGATTGAACATGGAGTTGCCTGATGCTAATTTAAAAGATGATAAGTCATTAGATAAATTAAGCTATTACGAAAAGGCAGCTACGGATTCTGCAAAGCTTGAAGAGTTAATGAAGAATGATCCTTATTATTTGCAAAGAGCAAGTGCAGAGAGAACAAACATTTTTACTAATGATAGTATACCTTCTCCTATTAGGTACCAGCCTAATCGTTCTTATACAAGTACTAATCTAAATACCTCTCCTTATAGTGGTCATAATTATAATGACCCAAATGAAGCTAAGGTGTACAACAAACTTAACGAGTTGAATGCTGCAATGAATCAAGCTTCAGTGCAGCCGTCTATCAAACACGGTTCATATTCTAATACAAGAAGAACTGCAAGCAGTTCTATGAATAGTTCAGACATTGATAGGTTGGAGCAAATGATGAGAATGAGCAATCAGGGAGATGGTAATGAAGACCCAGAAATGATGCAGCTAAATGGAATGATGGAAAAGATATTAGACATACAACATCCTGAAAGAGTAAAGGAAAAAATTCGCCAAACTTCTGAAGCACATAAAGGACAAGTGTTTGCTGTTAATATGAACGCAAATAAAGATCTGAATAGTTTACTTATAAATAATCGATCTGTTGCTAAATCCAGATTTATAACTAATCGATTTTATTCTTTGGATGAAGATGTTAATGCCGATACAGTTGTAGGAGATGCTATCAGGGCAATGGTTCATCAGAGTCAAACATTAGTCGATGGTTCTGTAGTGAAACTTAGACTACTTGATGATGTTTTTATAAATGGCAATCTTATACCTAAAGACAATTTTGTTTATGGCATTGCTTCCCTAAACGGAGAACGATTAGTGATCAAAATTAACAGTATCCGCTATAAAAGTTTTTTGTACCCTGTTGAATTATCTGTATTTGACATGGATGGTCTGGATGGTATTTATATTCCCGGCGCTATTACCCGTGATGTTGCCAAGCAATCTGCAGACAGAGCAGTGCAAGGAATTGGTTTTACAACATTAGACCCATCTCTTAAAGTGCAGGCTGCAGGTGCTGGTATCGAAGCAGCTAAGACACTGTTTAGTAAAAAAGCCAAACTTATAAAAGTTATGGTTAAGGCAGGATACCAGATTTTGCTAAGAGATGAGAAGCAAACATCATCATTCTAATTTTCCAAATTCATTTTAATAACACTTTAATTCTAATCACATGAAACGAGTATTTGCAACATTGCTAACAGGAACGTTTTTCCTTTTCATTGGCACAACTTCATTTTGTCAAAATTCAACTGCAAAAATTCTAACGACTATTATAGAACCTTATCCTCTTAAAATCACAGTCAATAAAACTACCAACTTAATCTTTCCATATGCCATAAAAAGTGTGGACAGAGGAAGCGCAGATGTGTTAGCACAAAAAGCAAAAGGTGTTGAAAACATCTTATTAGTAAAGGCCGGTCGGCAAAATTTTTCAGAAACTAATTTAAGTGTAATTACTGCGGATGGAAAACTTTATTCCTTCATTCTAGATTATATAAACAATCCGCCTGCAATCAACATATCCTTCCTAAACGACACGTTAAACACTGATGCTGCTAGCTCCTTAAAGCCTCTTTATAATGAGGCTTCCATGCAGATAGATGCAGAACACATTTTAAAGCAAAAGAAATCAATACACGGAATTAGGGATTACAGATATGAGGTTAGGTTCAGCCTGAACGGAATATATATAAAGAACGATGTCATCTTTTTTATGGTTCAGATAGCTAATAATTCAAACATAAATTATGATGTTGATATGCTTCGTTTTTTTATAAAGGATGCAACGAAAGCAAAAAGAACAGCTTCGCAGGAAATTGAAGTGCAGCCTTTATATGTATCAGGTGATACATCAACTATAAGAGGTGATACAAAAAACACTATTGTTTTTGCTTTGCCAAAGTTTACTATTCCTGATATGAAATATTTGTCAATTCAGTTGATGGAAAAAAATGGCGGAAGGAACGTACAACTGTCAGTGCGTAACAGAACTATCATGAAGGCAAAAACTCTTGCAAATAAATAAGGCTCGTTTGTATAATCTTTTGAAAGCTGAATTATGGACAATAAGAACTTAGAATACCTAAAGGAGCAAATGAAAAGTTTGGGCTTTCCTTCAAGGATTACAGAACAAGTAAACCAAAACATGAAGTTGGAGAATGAAGGCTTCCATGTTTATTATAGTGATAAAATAAGAGAAGACTACTTGATGTATGACTTGCAGTTTACAAGACGCAATAATTCTTACGAATTTAACCAATACCAATTGACGCTTAAAAATACCCCAATTCCGTCAGCAGTTATTGGAGGCATTAATACGGTTGAGTTAGATTATAAGTTAAAAGTTGCCGATGCTTTGTACGACAAAATTTTGGAGGTAGACATAGAGGGCAAAATGACCAAAGAAGAATATGATGAAGGTATAAAGCTTATAAGTTCTGCAAATGATAGCCTAAAAAAACTAATGGAAATTGAAGAAGGAAGAAATTTAGCGAAAGAATTAATGTATAAGTATTCTCCTCAAGTTGAGTATGAAAAGTTTTTCTCTGACTACCACGAAATGCAAAGTCTATATGAACACGTGCAAATATTTCCTGCTGCTGGTGCAAATGCATACTCTATTAACGAAGCTTATCAAACCTTAAAGACTAACACAATTGATTTAACTGAAAAGAGTATTCTAAATGCTCATGCTATTTCTGATGAAACTTTAGCCCATATTAATTCCTCACTTATAGAAGGATGTAATTGGATGGCTTATAATACTGCTTCATACCAATTAGATAAGCATGATGTGTACATGTTTAGGTACAGACATGAGGCAAATGAATTTGTTGAAAGTAATGTAAGCGAATTTGATAGTTTTCATGTTATTGATGCCACCTATGTTGTTAACCTTTTAAAACAAATACATGGTGGGAAACAGCACAATACATTTTCAGAAGAAATCACAAGTAAGCAAAGGGAAAGTCAATTTGTGTTTTTTGGAAACAATGATGCCCTACATCTTCAGTTAGCAAAATTGGGCTTTGACAACAAGTTGAATGAAGCTATTTCATTTTATGAAAGCTACCCTCAAACCCATTTTCAATTGCCTGTCAGAGAAAGAAATGAAAAAGAAGCAATAGACTATTGGTTATTTTTCGAAAAAAGCGATAACACAAGTAATTACCAGCTTACGAGGTACGATGCAACACTACGAATATCTCCTGAAATACCTAATACTAATATAATAGGAATAAATACAGGAAAGCTGGATAAAGCGATGAAACAATTTAATTGGTCATTTGACCATCACACAGAAGCCTTAGTTGATGAACTACTAAAAACAAAAGCAGGAAGGCAGGAACTAAAATCATTGGATAACATACTGAATGACATAAACAAACTTCATCACAGTCCTGAAGGAAAAGAAATAGCAGAAAAACTAATGTTCAAATACTGGTCTGCCGGACCCTATGAACCTAACCAGTTTTCCCTTAAAGATATACAACAACAATACGAATTTACTTGCACGGTTTCAGCTAAAAATATGTTGCCCAAATCTGCAGTATATGAATTATTGAAGGCAACTGCTAAAGAAACAATTTTAAATCAAACAACATCAATCACTCAAACAACAAACGTTATGAACCAGAAAAATTTTGATTACCTGAAAGACCAGGTAAAGTTTACAGGTTTTGGGGAGGCTTTAGAAAATGAACTTAAAGAGAAGATGCAGAAGCAAACTCCGGAATTTCAAATATTACATACTGCAAAATTTGGAAATGATACTGCTGATGCTACACTGCATTTTAAAAAATCTGACCAGAGCGATATGTACTTTTTCAATAGATATAATGTAAGCTTGAAACAGGAACAAAGCAGTGACGTAGTTGACCAGACGTTTTACATCAATAAGGGCAATAACATTACTTTGAAGGAGGCTTATAACTTAATGAGTGGCAGGTCTATTAATAAAGACCTTACAAATAAAGAGGGGCAGGTTTACAATGCATGGATGCAGATGGACTTTAAAGAAACGGATGCCAGTGGAAATTACAAGATGAAACATTACCACCAGAACTATGGCTACGATTTGGAAAAAGTACTTGCTAATCATCCCATTAAAGAGTTGACCAATGAACAGGACAAAACAAGGCTGATAGACTCTCTCAATAAGGGCAATAAACAGTCTGTAACTTTTATTGAAAATGGAAATGAACAAAAGCATTTTATTGAAGCTAATCCAAAGTTTAAATCAATTAATGTTTATGATGGAAACATGCAGCGAGTTGTCAACAAGCAATCGAAAGGTGAAAGGGAGCACCAGGGCGAAACAAATAATGTAAAGCAAGAGGGAAAAAGGGAAAGACAGACGCAAAATGAAGCGGATGAAGGACCGGAAGTTCCAAAGACTTCGAAAAATAAAAAAAGGAAGCAAGGACACACCATATAATTTATTATAACAAGCGAGGGTCTTATTCACATAATAAAGAGGCAAGTTCGGGATTAAGAACATTGAAGAGTTTTGAGATGGAGCAGCTAAAACCCTTATCTGAATTTTTTGCGGCGATTGAAAACGACCCTCGCATAAGTACTACTCACATTGGTATTTATGCTGCCTTGCTCCAATACTGGAAGAAGCATAATTATAATAATCCTGTTCAAGCATACAGCCATGAAATAATGCAGTTAGCTAAAATTTCAACAAGAGCAACGTATAATAAAGTTATCAAAGACTTAAGTGAATACGGTTACATTAAGTATGAGCCTTCCTATAAGCGCAATCAAGGCAGTAAAGTATATATAGGATTTTAAACAGTAATTGTGACAGTTAATTATTTAATCATTTAGTAAATCTAAAGTTATGAGCGTAGAAGTGGTTACCAAGGAGGATTTACAGGCGTTTAGACAACAATTAATGAATGACATTAAAGAGTTGTTCCTGCCAAAGCATACAACAACAAAACCCTGGCTTAGAAGCAGTGAAGTAAGAAAGCTCTTAAATATCTCTCCTGGAACTTTACAAAGTTTTCGGGTGAATGGCCAGTTAAAGCCGTCAAAGATTGGGGGAATTCATTTTTACAGGTATTCAGAAATAGAGAAGCTACTTAACGAGAATACTGAAGTTTTGAGTTGCAAATAGGACAGGTGATGAAGGACGAATTCAATACTGCTTTTATTCGGCTATCTAATGATAAGCGAGTTACAGTTTGGCATGTTAGTGTTTACATGGCCATCTTCTATAGGTGGCGTGAAAATGCTTATAAAAACCCTATCTCCATAACAAGAAGAGAGATTATGACACTTGCACATATTGGAAGTGTTGCTACTTATCATAAATGCATTAAACAGCTTAAAGAGTTTGGCTATTTGGAGTACTTGCCGTCTTATGATCCCTCGTTAGGAAGCCAAATATATTTACATGGAAGTATAAAAGAATAAAGAAAGGCTCAAGTAAATTGAGCCTTTTTCATTTAATAAACTTGGTTAATTCTTATTAGCATTGCTTCATCCTGTTTTTTAGTACCTGCATATCCTCGCTTATTTTAATATCTAAAACCCGCGCATAGTGTTGGGTTGTTTGTAGTTTTTTATGTCCCAACATTTTTGATACACTCTCAATTGGTACTCCATTACTTAAGGTTATGGTTGTTGCAAATGTATGGCGGGCTGTATGTGTTGTAAGATTTTTAGAAATTCCACATATATCAGCTATTTCTTTTAAATAAGAATTGTACTTCTGATTACTTAAAACCGGAAGCAATCTATTACTATTAATGCATTGTGGATGGTCCTTATATTCTGCCAATATTTTTTTCGATAAAGGTAACAGTGGTATTCGTGAGGGCACATTTGTCTTGCCTCTCTTTGTAAAAATCCAGAATTCATTATCAAAACCTAAAGAAACTTCAGACGCATTTAATTTTTTGATATCCACATAAGCAAGACCTGTATGACAGCAGAATAAGAAAACATCTCTTACTTGCTTTAATCTCTCCATCTTAATATCTTTTTCAGAGATAGCTTGTATTTCCTCTTTCGTTAAAAATTCCGGAATCACTTCTTCCTGACTCATCTTAAATCTGGCAAAAGGATCTTTTTGCAGCCAGTCATTATTTACACAAAAAAGAACAATCATTTTTAAAATGCTTATGTATTTCATTGT
>Ga0181463_1000309_pt1 | contig 13152 bp, 10 predicted proteins | sample InSIn1gowninarea_FD_119071 | JGI IMG/M metagenome (GOLD analysis project Ga0181463, IMG submission 119071) | Clean room microbial communities from NASA Spacecraft Assembly Facility at Jet Propulsion Laboratory, Pasadena, California, USA -... ... | reverse complement strand
CAAAAGATGTTGCTGACGAGAAGAGCATTAAAGGTTGGGTAAAAAATACCGAAGATGATAATGTTGAAGCTGTGATAACCGGAACGCAGCAGCAAACAGGTGCGTTTATTGAATGGTGCCGTCAAGGCCCAAGGCGAGCAAAGGTAACCAATGTTGAAGTGTATAGAATTACCGATGAAGCTTTTGAAAACTTTACGGTAATTAGGTAAATTGTGCATCAAACACAGTTATTGATCTATCGAAGAAATATCTTTAACAAGCTTGCTGATCATCTTCTCCATCTTTTCATGATGGCTGCCTTTCCAATACACACGCTTGCAATTTGCACATTGCCAAAACTCATTAAAAAACGTAGCAGTGTTTTCGGGAATAACATTAGATACTGCAGATTTAGCTACCGCTTCAATCATTCCATTACACGCCATACACCTTGTAAAAGGTTTGAACTTACCTGCAAGTTCAAAGCGCACAATAACTTCAGCTAATTGCGCATTCACTTGTTGAGACCTTAACCAATAACCTTGTTCAACTAGCTTATGCTTTAATAAACCAGTGTCCCTTGTAAGCACAATTCTTTTTTCAGCATCAGCAAGATCAACTATCGTTTCATCTGCATAATTATTTTCGTATGCAGTATCAAACCCTAACATTCTTAAAGCTTTCGCAAGCTTACCAAGATGAACATCCAAAACGAAAGTGTTTGTGTAAGAATATCTTTCCTTCAATGAATAACCTGGTTGCCAGTTTTGGTTTGCATCAAAAGGATAAACTTCTACTTTATCATCAGCACGCAACGGATGAAAAATATTAACGGGTTTATTATTAATTAAAACAACATTAACCTCGGGATGAGGAATGCCGATAGCTTCAATGGCATCTTTAACAGCAGGTATATTATTGAAACGATAAGTGATCCACGTATGTTTAGTAGATCGTGCAATGAAATCATTTAGTGAAGCATGAAAATAAAAAGTGGCAGAATAAGACATTGTGATCGCATAACAAAAATTCTTCCCGTTTTAAATTGTTCATTTTAGATTAGGATTTTATTTGTGTTACTGCAACTTCGTCAACTGAAGCGACTTATTTTAAAGCCTAATTTTGCTGTATGAAATTGAGAAACTTTTTCGCTGCTATTTTACTTATAATCACTTCATGTGGTAGCCCAAAATACACGAATCCTCATGTTGAAATACAGACAAGGTTTGGAGACATGGAGGTAGAATTATACGCAGATAAAGCTCCTAAAAGTGTTGCCGCCTTCTTAAGAAATGTTGATTCAGAGTACTATGTTAACAGCACTTTCTACCGTGTGCTTAACCAGGATAATCAACCTTCAGATGCACCTAAAGCAACCCTTATACAAGGAGGTATTTGGAAGTCGCCTTATAAAGACACACTTGTAAGAAGACCTATTCCCCATGAAACAACAAAGCAAACAGGCATTTTACATAAAGACGGGGTTATATCGCTTGCACGTTTTGAACCCGGAACTGCAAGCACAGAATTTTTTATCTGCGTGGGTGACCAGCCAGGCTTTGATTTTGGAGGTGGAAACAATCCTGATAAGCAAGGCTATGCTGCTTTCGGGAAAGTTATTAAAGGCCTTGACATCGTTAGAAAAATTTATAATTGTCCTGAAGATGACCAGCATTTTGATCCTCCGGTAGATATTTATACAATAAAGAGAAAGTGATCATGAATATGTGAGCAAAAGCAACTTTCCAAACAATTGAAACTGCTCTAGTCCCCATTTTCCAACGCAAAAATATCTTCCACATGTTTGTCAAAAACCTTCGCAATTTTTAAAGCTAAAACTGTTGAAGGAACATATTTATTTGCCTCCATTGCATTTATCGTCTGCCTGCTTACGTTTACTTTGTTTGCAAGTTCTTCCTGGGTTAAACCTTTTATGGCACGTTCTACTTTCAAATTATTTCTCATTCTGCCAACGTTTTTGAGTTCTTGAACAAGATGTAATTGAAGCGGCAAATAAAAATGATCAAAACAGTAAACATCGTATAGATCATAACATTTAAAAACGCATCACCATACACAAACGCAAATGCTAATAGCAACAATACATAATTAACTAACACGGCCCACAGCAAGGACGACAATCGTAGGTTTGCAATAAATTCATCTTCCCTCTTCTCGCGGGAAAATCCTACAAATAAAGCACCTATAATAAATAGCATCCCTACCAATGTGTTTGTAATATTTGTTTCTATAAAAGCAAAGTAGTGGGGCTTTGATAGAATTTCATTATAAAAAAACGCAAACACTTTCGATTTAACGGGCCATTGCGTCGAAGCCAAAAACAATTAAAACAATGCCTAAAATTGAAGCTGGTATTAGAATGCACCAACCTATTACTTTGTACTTGTGCGGTAATAATAATTTGTTTAGCATAATTAATAATTTTTTGTAAATGTAATAACAACATTACAAATTTGTCAAGTAAACTTTACAAAAAGTAGTACATTTTTTACATGCTGAACTTCTTCTCGCTGTAGTCAGAGGCGCAATATGATTTTTTAAAACGCTAATAAGATGACAATCATTTAGATGCAGATAAAACAAAAGAGGCAACTGAAAAACTCAGTTGCCTCTTTCAAAAAATATTTTGAGCTGTTTAGAAAGACATTTTTTGCGTCTTCAATTGTGCAAGGCTGGGGTCCATTCTTAAAGCCTGCTCACAAAGCGCAACGCCTTTATTTTTGTCACCCTTCTTTTGATAAGCTACACCCGTCATCCACAAAGCACGACTGTTTGATGGGTCGTTATCATAAACTTTCTGGTAAGTAATTGCAGCATCCTGAAACTTTTCTACCTTATAATATGCTTGAGCTATTTGAAATAAGATATCAGCATTACCTGGTTTTGAAGCAAGCACTTTATCTAAAGTCTCAACGCCCTTTTTAATGTCAAAACTAAGTTGAGCTAAACCTAAGTTCTCATAAAAATCAAGATCAGTTTTATAACCTTTAGCTGCAGCTAATTCAAAATACTTTGCAGCTTCCTGCTCCTTATTCATTGTGTAATACAACAAGCCAAGCTCATAGATCATGTCCTTATTTTCAGGATCCATTTGAAGCGATTGGTTATACACCGCTATTGCCTGGTTGTAGTTGCTCATTTCAATATAAACCTTTCCTAAAAGGCTTACAGCTTCAACCTGCTTAGGATTTTCTTTAACAGCTTCAACTAAAAACTTTTGAGCCTGGCCGTAATTTTCCTGCTCATAAAAAGATTTGCCGAGCATGTACTTAACCTTAATTGTAGCACCATTTTGCAACGCCTTCTGTCCATATAAAAGAACATCGTTCCACCGACGTAACTGAAAACTTAAGTCAGTCATTTTTTGAAGCGCAACGGAATTATTTAGATTTTTTTCAAGCAACTTACCTAATTGCTCAACTGCAGGAAAATATTTACGATTAGTTACGAGATGATCAACATACTCAAGGCGAATTGCCTCATTGTTAGGTTCAAACTGAATAGCTTTCTGGAAACTCTTATCAGCTTCCCATACTTTATGAGCCTGCTTAAACTCTTTTGCTTTGGCAAAATAAAAAGTTGCACTATCACTGCTATTAATGGCGGAAAAAGCACAAAATGAAGAACTTGTAAAAAAAGCTGCGATTACTAATTTTTTCATTGGACGAATTGGATGGTTTGGCATTTTTGTTGTTTCAACACCATTTCGTACCAAATTGAGACTTTTTATCCTCACTTCAAAAAAATTCCTCCTAATGGGGGTAAATTTAATTGCAATTTAAAGTAATCATCGTCTTTTTTAACCCGCTGCGAAATGATGTCTGTATTGTAAACGTCGCCCGCTCCCCAATATTTTTTTGCGTCGCTGTTAAATATCTCCTTCCAATCTTTTTTGTCTTTTACGGTCACCTCGAAGCCGAATCGGGGCACGGGTGTCAGGTTTAGTACAACCAAAATATCATTTTCAGGCTTATTACACGTGCGTTTGTATACCACAATACTCTCCTCCCTATGGTTTAAATCCACCCATTCAAAACCAGCATTTTCAAACTGCTTTTCATAAAACGCAGGCTCATCTTTTAATAGATAATTAAGATCCTTCACACAGTCTCTTAGCATTTTATGGCTATCGTTGTCTAGTAAATACCACTGCAGCTCACTTTTATAATTCCACTCGCTGGTTGCACCAAACTCGTTTCCCATAAAAAGCAGTTTAGCTCCCGGATGAGAAAACATATATGTATATAGTAAGCGCAGGTTTGCAAACTTCTGCCAGTTGTCGCCCGGCATTTTATAAAGCATCGGGCTTTTGCCATGAACAACTTCGTCATGACTTAAGGGCAACATAAATTTTTCATCGTAATAATACACTAAACTAAAAGTCAACTTATCCTGGTGAAACTTGCGGTAAACAGGATCGTTTTTAAAGTAGCTAAGCGTGTCGTGCATCCAGCCCATCATCCACTTCATACCGAAACCTAAACCACCCGCAGAAGTTGGATCAGTTACACCGGGCCAATCTGTAGACTCCTCAGCTATCATTTGCACATCAGGAAAATCACGGTTGATGGTTTCATTAAGATCTTTTATAAAAGCAATTGCTTCAAGGTTTCCATTGCCACCAAATTCGTTTGGCTCCCACTCACCTTCTTTTCGACTATAATCCAATTGTAATATTGATGAAACAGCATCTACCCTTATTCCATCTATATGAAATTTCTTAAACCAGAAATGTGCTGAGCTGATTAAGAAAGATTTTACTTCTCCCCTTTTATAATTAAAAATGTAACTATTCCAATCAGGGTGAAAACCTTTTCGCATATCAGCATACTCGTAAGTATGTGCACCATCAAACATATATAAGCCGTGTGCATCATAAGGATAATGTGATGGCACCCAATCCAGAATAACACCTATACCAGCCTCATGAAATGCTTCAACCAAAGCAGCAAAACCCTGCGGATTACCAAAGCGACTTGTTGGTGCAAAGTAACCAGTACCCTGGTAACCCCAGCTACCGTCATAAGGATGTTCCATTACCGGCATAAACTCAACATGAGTAAAACCCATTTCCCTTACATAAGGCACAAGCCGCTCTGTTATCTGCTTATAGGTATTGTAAGTCTCCTCATTATTTTTATCAGGCCTCATCCAGCTTGCAAGGTGAACTTCATAAACCGACCAAGGAGCGTTTAACTTGTTACGGCTTTCACGTTTCTTCATCCAGTCGTCATCCTGCCAATTGTATTCAACATCATGTGTAATAGATGCGGTATCAGGTCTTTTTTCCCAATAGTGGGCATAGGGATCACCTTTGTCCAATTTCAAGCCGTTATACCCGTGCAAGTGATATTTGTATACTTCATCACTACCCAAACCAGGCACAAACCCTTCCCATATTCCTGATTGATCCAGCCGAACAAATAATGGGTGACTTTCTTTATTCCATTGGTTAAAATGGCCGATAACTGAAACATAGGTTGCGTTTGGTGCCCAAACTGAAAAGTAAGTTCCTTTTTCTGATAGTACCTCAAGCTGCTTATTGCCAAACAGGTTGTATAAACTATAATGAATGCCTTGCTGAAACCGTCTAACATCATCGTCACTAAAAAGGCTGTAATTCCAAACTGGCCGGGTTGCATCAATAAAATGTATCTCTTCGTATTTTTTCATCACTTTCTATAGGGTGGTGTAAGAAGTTAGAGGGGAAGTTATATTGCGGCGAAAGTATTACATCCTTCAAATTTTTAAAAGTATATATCAACTTTATTTGATGCTTATTGGCTATTTCCAGTGTTCGAAACCTTTCGCGTATGGATTTTTGCCTTTCTTACATCTTTAACAAAGGTTATACTCTTTAAGTGCTAATATTATTTTCGCGGCACTACCAAACTAACTGCATGAAAAAAATATTTATCCTCGCTCTGTTTTGCATAGGTTCCTCCATTTTATATGCGCAAAATGCCTCAGTTAAAGGCGTTGTTACTGACACACTCAACAAGCAAAATTTATCAAATACAGCTGTAGCCTTGTTAAGAGCTAAAGACTCTGTACTGGTAAAATTTACACGGACAGATAAAAACGGAAACTTCGTTTTAAAAAATCTGCCAGCGGGTAAATACAAGTTATTAATGACTATTCATGCCTATGCTGATTATACTGAGAACATTGACCTTACTAACGGGGCTGAAAAGAACGTCGGTTTAATAATGATGACCTTAAAATCGAGGTTGCTTGAAGAAGTTTTTGTGAAGCAGAAAGTAGCGGCAATAAGAATGAGGGGTGACACGATAGAATATAAAGCGGACAGCTTTAAAGTACGTGAAGGCGCATCAGTTGAAGAGATGTTGCGTAAACTACCTGGCCTTCAGGTAGATAAAGATGGGAACATAACAGCGCAGGGTGAAAAAATTGAGAAAGTGCTGGTAGATGGTGAAGAATTTTTTGGCGATGACCCAACAATGGCAACAAAAAATTTACAGGCTGATGCTGTAGATAGAGTTCAGGTGTTCGATAAAAAAAGCGACCAGGCAGTTTTTTCGGGAATTGATGATGGCACAAAGACAAAAACACTAAACCTTACCCTTAAAGATGATAAGAAGAAGGGATACTTTGGCAAAGTTGAGTTAGGCAGCAGCCTAGACAACAGGTGGAACAACACAGTGATGGGCAATAGCTTTAAAGCTAAAAGAAAATTATCGGTCTATGGCATTATGAGTAGCACTGGAAAAACGGGTTTAGATTGGGATGAAAGCTCGAAATTTGGTGGCAATAACGGAATGCAATATGATAGTGACGGCGGTTATTTTTATAGCTCAGGTGGTGGGGATGACTTTGATGGTGGAGGCGGTTCATACTACGGTCAAGGGCTTCCGAAAAGTTGGAGTGCAGGTACAAACTATTCAAAAAAGTTTGACCAGGATAAGCAGAATTTGAACGGTAGTTACCGGTTTAATAAGCTAAATACTGCAGGCAGCGGCAATAGCATTTCCAAGTCTATTCTGCCAGGTAATGTTTTTAATACGACTGAAAGCAGGGATTTTTTTACAAGCAAACAACGAAACTCTTTAAACGGAACTTACGAGTACCAGATAGACAGCTTCACTTCAATTAAAGTTGTTGCCAATGGTTATAAAGGCTTGCAGGAGTCGTACAATACTTACAGAAGCGAAACTTATAACGAGACAGGTGCCCTATCAAATACAAGTAACAGACTTAACAGTTCCAAAGGTGATAACAGTGCGCTTAACAGCAATTTTATACTTCGCAAAAGATTTAAAAAACCTGGCAGAACACTTTCTTTAAGTTTTGATGAGCAGATGAGAACCAGCAATACTGCGGGATCGCTCTTTTCAATAAACAAGTATTACACATCAACAAGTTCAACAATTGATACTGTTGACCAGATGAAGATAAACGACATACAGAACGTTGGTTATTATACCAGGGCATCTTATACTGAACCAATAGTTAAGAATGTTTTTCTTGAATTAAGTTATGGTTACAGGGTAAGTCAAAGCGAGTCAAAAAAGATGTCGTATGATAAAGACATTACAGGCAAATACGGTTTACTTAATACTGTCTACAGCAATCATTACGACTTTGATGTAAAGACTAACAGCGGCGGAATGATGTGGCGTTATGGCGGTAAGAAAATAAATTTTTCCGCCGGAGGAGATGTTGCCCGGGCAAACTTTAAGCAGACCGATGTACTTCACGACACCACGCTTGCATACAAGTACACTAACTTTTTTCCACGAACAAATTTTCAGTATAAGTTTAATGCAAATAGCAGATTCAACATTGGTTACAATGGTAATACAAGGCAGCCCACCATTGAACAGATACAACCTATAAGAGAGAATAGTAATCCGCTAAATGTTGCAGTCGGCAACCCAAATCTTAAGCAGGAGTTCCGACATTCATTCAACATAAACTTCAATTCATACAAAGTTTTGCAGCAACGCGGTTTCAACATGTACGGGTCTTACTCCACTACATCAAATGCAATATCCAATAGTGAGGTTACAGATTCAACAGGTAAGCGAACTTACCAGTATATTAATGTAAGTGGTAACTACAATGGCAACTCAGGAGGCAATTATAATTTCAAGATTAATAAGCTTGACCTATCCATGAACATTGGTTATAATTTAAACATAAGCAGCTATAACTCTATAGTAAATGGCAAAAAGAATGTTACCAATAATAATGGTTACGGTTTAAACTTCGGGATGTATAAGTATAAGGAGAAAAAGTTTGACTTAAACTATTATTCAAGCGTTCGATTTAATAGCTCAACCTCCTCAATAAGGCCTGATATTAAAACCAATTACATTACTCACAATCATAGCATTTACGCCAACTTTACTTTGCCATTAAAGCTTGAACTCAATACAAACGTTGATGCAAACTTCAGACAAAAAACAGCTGACTTTGACAGGAATAATAACACAATAGTTTGGAACGCCTACCTGGGTAGAAAGCTTTTTAAAAATGATAAGGGCCTTATTAAACTTCAGGCGAATGACATTCTTGATCAGAACAGAGGTTACACAAGAAACATTACTTCGAACATTTTAAGAGAAGATAATTACGAAACCCTACGCCGCTATTTTCAACTTGTATTTGTTTGGAATTTTACTAAAACGCCTGGTGGCATGACCACACCTAAATAATTAGCACAATGAAAAAGATACTTATAACTATAATATCATTTTGCATGCTGAGTTGCCTACATGCGCAACAGCAGTTTATTGCAAAAGGCAAAATCGAATTTGAAAAAAAGGTAAACATCCTTAACCAGTTAAAAGACCAACAGGAGGGTGATAATTCATTTATGCAGATGATGATTAAAACCCTGCCCGCAGTAAAAACACAGTATTATGACTTGTATTTCAACGATACAAAAACTATTTATAAGCCTGGCAAAGAAGTAGTGGGCGCACAGAAAATACCTGACTGGATAGACGGACCTGCTAACGATAATATTGTGTTTACCAATCTTGCAATGGAAACCAGCAATAGCCTAAAGACAGTGTATGAAAGCACATTTAACATTCAGGATTCTTTGAGAAAAGCAGACTGGAAAATAACGGATGACACACGCACTATTGCTGGCTTCGAATGTCGGAAGGCAACTACTATAATTATGGATTCAGTTTTTGTAGTTGCATTTTATACCGACCAAATTCTAACAACCGGTGGCCCCGAGTCTTTTTCAGGTCTTCCAGGAATGATACTTGGTTTGGCAATACCACGGCTACATTCAACCTGGTTTGCTACAAAACTTGAGTTGGTTGAAGTTCCTGAAACTTTATTAGTAGCACCAAAAAAAGGAAAGAAGACAAACATAACTGATCTTAAAACTCAGCTAACGCCGGTTATGAAAAACTGGGGTAAAATGGGACAAAAGAATATGTGGCAGATAATGATTTAGGACGAAAATTTTGTTGTCATTAATGGAAGGAGTAATTAGAAAACTCAACCATTATATAATAAAATTGCCAAGTGCACGTTTAGAAAACACTGTTAATCTCGCAGATTAGCAGTGGAATTCTAAATATAAGAGGATGATGGAGGCAGTTAAGGAATTACCAATATTGCATGGCAATAAGGAAGTAAAATTTTACAAGGGACTTAATAAGCAAAAGGAGGACTATTACTTTATTAATTTTATCCGTTTTGCATCAATGATAGGAATTGTGTCACTACACTGCACCTATTCTCCCAAAAACATTTCGCTTGAAAGGTTTCTAAATAGCATGAGTCATCCTGCTGTTTATATTTGTTTTCTAAATCTTCTAAGGTTTTCTCTTATTTCCTTTTGCTTAATTTCAGGATATTTAATTGCACCCAAAATCTTAGCCGGAAACAAGAAAGCATTGTTAATTGAAAAATTAAGAAAGACAATTAAGCCTTATGCTTCTGCCCTTCTTATTACAGCAATTATCATTTACATCAAAGAAGTATCACGCGGATCTACTCCCGGGTTTTTTTCTGATACATACACTTTAATTTTTAAAGGTGTCTTTTGGTTTATACCAATGCACCTCATGTCTATAGCTCTATTAGTACTATTAATAGATAAATTAAAACCTTTATTACTTGGAATAATTCTTCTTGTAATGCTTTCAACAGTTACAATAGAATTTGTATACATCCAAAAGGTAAGTCACACTGTTCCCGTTTTCTGCTTAGCCTTTATTTTTTATTTCTGGCTGGGAACTATTATTTACAAATACGGCTGGATTGATAAGATCAAAAAAATTAACTGGATTGTTCTGCTTGGCGCCTGGATAGCAACCTTTATTCTTCTAAACCAGGAAACTTTTGTATTATGGAAAAGCGGCTTTCCTAATATTTTGAATAATCTGCGTGTTACTAACCAACTTTATGCAATAGTTTCTTTTATGCTTTTAGTAAGATTAAGTGTTTTTTTCAAGTCTTTTGTTTTCATAAACCCACGTTCTGAAACTTATGGAATTTATCTTTATCACTTTATTGTTGGACTAATAGTTACTTATACTCTTCATTTTTTTATTAGTGGTGAAGACCTTAACTGCGCTACAGCTATTCTATATTCCCTGCTTCAATTTGCAATAACCTACAGCATAACCACTTTATTAGTGAAGTTGTTTGTCAAGTATAGTTTGTTCGGTTTAGGATCACGTCAATATCCTAAAGCAGGCATCATGCGCTTATCATTTAAAAATGCGTTATAGATAATAGTATGTCCGCTATTGTTTAAGTGAATACCATCACCTGCACTTACAGCAGATGCAATGTTTAATGTAGCCGGATCAGTAAGCAAACTATAGTAATTAATAACATTATTTGGAAGAAGCGCAGTTAGCTGAGGATTGAAGTCCTGCAACCTTTTTCTTGCATCCATAGTAGCAAGGTTTCGTGGTTGAGTTGATGTAATAAGGAATGGAATTTTTTGCAGGTTAAGCCTACTGGCAAGTAACTGGTAATTATCAAGTGTCTCTTTATCTGAATACCCATTATTGATATCATTAGAAGGAAGATTAATGATGACATAATCGGGTGATAGTTTTATAGCTTTTTCTATATTTCTTGCCGTATCAGCAGCTGGCCTGTTAGATGGATTAAGGCCTTGTGGAAGTACTTCGTAAGTAGAGTACCCACCGGCCGCCAGGTTTATTATTGAAATTTTTTTCTTGTCCGCAGCAAACTTTTGAGATAATTTATTAACCCAGCTTGAGTCTATAGGGTTTGCACCAGTTCCGTATGCAGTAGATGATCCCAATACTACCACTAGCTTTTCCTTTACTACAGGAATAACATCAGGTACAGTGTCTTCTTTACCACACGATAAAAGAACATTCAAAAAAGTAAACAGGACAAGTGTGGCAACTTTGGACATAATAATTTTCAGTTTTTAGTTTTAGTCATTAGGGTTTGTTAAGCCTTTGTTCTTGTAAGAAGCATTAACTCGCCGAATTATAGACTTAATTCAAAAAACCTCAGTTGCACCAAAAAAGTTTATTTTAGAAACTTCTGGTTGATGCAACCATTTAACTTCTACCATTATTATACCCGTAAGCGTTTACTTAACCCCTCTCCTCCCACACCTGCACAAGGTTAACTAACATTTCAACAGCCTTATGCATATCCTTAACTCCTATCCATTCCTTTTTACTGTGTATCCCTTGCATTCCGGTAAATAAATTTGGACAAGGCAGTCCGATAAAGCTGAGTCTGCTTCCGTCGGTGCCACCACGTATGCTTTGCTTGCGTACTTCTATGCCGCTTCGCTTATAAGCTTCAGCAGCATATTCCGCAACCTGGGGATGTTGATCTAAAACTTCTTTCATATTTCTATACTGCTCTTTAACTGCAAAGTCCATTCTTGCTTTAGGATGTTTTTGCAAAACACCTTCAGCTATACTTTTCAATCTGTCAGCATTCGCTTTAAGTCCATCCCTGGTAAAGTCTCTAACAATAAATTCAATAGTTGCTTTTTCAGCAAGACCTTCAACTCTTACCGGGTGAACAAACCCCTGGCGGCCTTCTGTTGTCTCCGGACTAAATTCATCTGTAGGCAAAGCAGCTAATATTTCACCCGCAATTTTTATAGCGTTTACCAGTGTGTCTTTCGCATAACCAGGATGTGCAATAACACCATGAACAGTAATGACAGCCCCATCAGCACTGAAGGTTTCATCTTCAAGCATGCCTTGTTCGCCACCATCTAAGGTGTAGCCAAAGTCTGCTCCGAGTTTTTTCATATCCAGCTTTGCGGTGCCTCTTCCAACCTCTTCATCAGGAGTGAACAATATTTTTATAGTACCATGTTTAATTTCAGGATGAGTGATTAAATAATTTGCCATGTCCATAATTTCAGCAACACCACTTTTGTCATCAGCACCCAATAAAGTATTACCACTTGCAGTAATAATTGAACTGCCAATATGCTGTCTTAAATATTCAAACTCAACTACTTTAAGTACCTGGGTTGTATCATCAGGCAGACTTAAATCTTCTCCATTATAGTTTTCATGTAACAGTGGTTTTACATTAGTGCCGCTGCAATCAGGCGCAGTATCAACATGGCTGCAAAAGCAAATAACGGGGACCTTTTTATCAGTGTTTGCAGGAACGGTTCCATACACATAACCGTATTCATCCATTTCAGCATCTACACCCATTTCAATCAATTCTCCCAATAATATTTTACTTAAATTTTTCTGTTTTTCTGATGAAGGAGCTGCAGGATTTTGAGGATCACTTTGCGTATCTACCTGAACATAACGCATAAATCTTTCAACACAGGTAAAACTATATTGGCTAAGCATAATTTTAATTTCAGGCAAATTAGTGGAAAGCTTTCATGAAGCAAAAACGGCAGAGAATGTTTGTGTATTTTCACGCCAAATATTACTTTAATAACAAATGAACAATCAGAAGTCGCTTATAAAACATGGTTGGATAAGAGCCACGATTTATATCCTGTTAACCTATGCCATCCTTAATGTACTTTCTACGCCTTTAGCGAATATTGTTACTGGCATTATTGGCTCTGGAAAAGACCAGGTTGTTCAACCTTTTATTGTGATGTATGTGATTTTGAGCATTGTCATCTTAGCATTTACTTTCGGTATGCGCAGGGTTGTTGACCAGGACACT
>Ga0181463_1000307_pt1 | contig 13196 bp, 10 predicted proteins | sample InSIn1gowninarea_FD_119071 | JGI IMG/M metagenome (GOLD analysis project Ga0181463, IMG submission 119071) | Clean room microbial communities from NASA Spacecraft Assembly Facility at Jet Propulsion Laboratory, Pasadena, California, USA -... ... | reverse complement strand
AAGAAGGCATTTTATATACTGACACCAAAAGCATGGAACTGTTTAAAAATATAAAACAAATAGTGTTTGATAAAACAGGCACATTAACCAATGGAAAGTTTACTATTACCAACTACAAAACAGACATAGCAGATGATGAATTTAAGAGAATTGTTTTTTCTCTTGAAAAATTATCAAACCATCCTATAGCTAAAAGCATTGCAGAAGCATGGAAGGTAAGCAGCACGGTAAGATGGAAAAAATCTGAAGAAATTAAAGGTATTGGGATGAAGGGTGAAGACAAAGAAGGAAACGTCTATTTAGTAGGCTCAGCAAAGATTGCTGAAAATATCAAAGACGAAGCGCATTATTTGTACGTAACGAAAAACGACCAAATAATCGGATGGATTGATATAGCAGATGAATTGCGCCCTGAAGCACAAGAGGTAATTGACTTCTGCAAAAAGAAAGGCATTAAAACAATTTTATTAAGTGGCGATGCTTTCTTAAAAAGCAAACAGATAGCTAACCAACTGCGAATAGATGAAGTAATTGCCGAACAAACGCCTAAGCAAAAACTGGAGAAAATACAACAATTGGTGAGTGAACGACTTACCGCTATGGTGGGTGACGGTATAAATGATGCGCCTGCACTTGCAAAGGCAACAATTAGTATTTCGTTGAGTAAAGCATCTCAACTGGCAATACAAAGCGCTTCAGTTGTTTTAATGGATAGTGGTCTTAAAAAACTACCAATGGCAATGCAATTAGGTAAGCATACATACGGTACTATCAAAGGCAATCTCTTTTGGGCTTTTCTGTATAATATTATTGCTATTCCTATAGCTGCAGTTGGCCTGCTAACTCCTACTGCGGGTGCATTGGTAATGGGTTTGAGTGATGTTGTTCTGGCAGCAAACTCTTTATGGCTAAGGTGGAAAAAGATTATTTAATTATAGAAGCTGTCTACAACTTCTTCTTTTTATAAGATTTAAAAGATATTCTTTACTCTAAATAATTATTTAACTTACCTCCTTGCCTTTACCACAAGAAATACTTAAACAATATTGGGGTCACGATTCTTTTCGTCCACTGCAGGAAGATATTATAAGTTCTGTAATGGAAGGTAAAGATGTATTGGCACTATTACCAACCGGTGGAGGAAAATCTGTCTGCTTTCAAATTCCTGCTTTGGCTAAAGATGGATTGTGTCTTGTAATTAGTCCGCTTATTGCATTAATGAAGGACCAGGTGGAAAACCTTAAGAGGCGTAATATTATGGCTCTTTCCATTCATAGTGGTATGACGCATTTTGAAGTAAAGCAAACTTTACAAAATGCAGCTTTCGGTCCATATAAATTTTTATATGTTTCTCCTGAAAGATTAGAAACTGCTCTTTTTAAAGAATACTTACCCGCTTTCAATTTAAACCTTATTGCAGTTGATGAGGCTCACTGCATTTCTCAATGGGGTTATGATTTTCGCCCCCCATATTTAAGGATAGCAAGCATTCGAAGTGAATTTCCGAAAGTACCGGTATTAGCGTTAACCGCATCAGCTACACCAATTGTGCAGGAAGATATTTGCGAAAAGCTTTTATTTAACGAACGCAAAATATTCCTGCAATCATTTGAGAAGCCTAATCTTTCGTTTAGCATTTTTAAAGCAGACAGCAAGTTTAATAAACTGCTTGAAATCTTAAAAAAAGTACCGGGAACTGCTATTATCTATTGCCGTAACAGAAAACGGACAAAAGAAATTGCAAGCCTTCTTAAATTAAATAATATTTCTGCAGATTTTTACCATGCAGGACTTTTACAAGACCAGAGAAACCAAAAGCAGGAAGATTGGATACAAAATAAAATACGGGTAATCGTTTGTACCAATGCTTTTGGAATGGGCATAGATAAGCCTGATGTAAGAGTGGTGGTTCACATGGATATCCCCGACAACCTCGAAAATTATTACCAGGAAGCAGGCAGGGCAGGTCGAGATGGTAAAAGAGCTTTTGCTGTTTTACTATATACTCAAATCGAGTTTGAAGAATTAAAAAGGCTGCCCGATATTAAATTCCCATCTATAAATGATATCAAAAAAGTATATCAGGCCTTGGCAAATCATCTGCAAATACCTGTAGGTAGTGGAGAAGGTCAGTACTACGAGTTTAATATTAATGAGTTTGTTCTCAATTTCAAGCTGGATATATTTTTGGTCATAAATGCCATAAAAGCCTTAGAGCAGGAAGGCATTTTAACCTTTAACGAACAGATTTTTCTTCCAACTAAAATTAGGTTTACCTGCAGTAAAGATGAATTAAACGAATTTGAAACTGCTCATCCTCACCTGGAAAATCTTATTAAATATTTACTTCGCAGTTATGAAGGAATTTTTGATAATGAAGTTTCTGTAAACGAAAAATTAATAAGCCGTTTAAGCAAACTATCAACGGAAGAACTTACAGGACAGTTGAAAGAATTGCAGGCATTTGGAATAATTGATTATAATCCACAAAAAGAAACTCCTCAAATATATTTCCTTCTAAATCGTGCTCCTGCCCAATATCTCAACTTCCACCGCGACGAATATTTAAAACGTAAGCACCAATACCAGATAAGAATTGATGCAATGGAAAAGTTTATAACACTTGATAAGGTGTGCCGAAGTAAGTACATTGGTAATTACTTCGGTGACTTAGCTATGCAGCCATGCGGTGTTTGTGATAATTGCCTACAACAAAAAAATACACAACTTTCAACAGAAGAATTTTCAAAAATAAGCGACAGAATTTTATGTCATATAAATGGAAATGCATCAGAAATTCAAACTCTTTTTAACCAACTAAATGGATTTAAAAAAGATAAAATATGGAAAGTACTGGATTATCTACAGGCAGAAGGAAAAGTTTCTGTAAATGAAAAAGGTTTTTTAGAAATGAAGAAACCATGATAAAAAGAGATTGATAATTTTATTCCATATCCTAAAACCAGCTTTTGCTTCTTCTGCTTCTGCCACCTAAACCTAAAGCGCCCAGTAAACTTCTTGTAATCATATTTGCAGCTGTTCTTCCGGCACTTTTTACTATTGGATTATCAAAAAAACTTTCTTCTTTTTTGGTACTTCTCTTTCCTTCTTTTACGGCCTTTTTTTCTGCTTCCTGTTCCTGTGTTTTTTCAGTGGCTTCCTGTAGTTTCTCTGTTAGTATCTCATAAGCACTTTCACTATCTACTGCCCTGTTATATTTTGCTGCAAGCTTACTTTCACCAACTATATTATCCATTTCACCTTCTGAAAGCACATCCATTCTACTACGAGGAGGGGCAAGCATTACATTAACGAGCGGAGTAGGTATACCTTTCTCATTCAGCATAGTTACCAATGCTTCACCGATACCCATTTGCGTAATAAGTTCGTCTGTTTTATAAAACTCTGTTTCAGGGTAATTTTCCGCTGTTTGCTTTATCACCTTTCTGTCTGCTGCAGTAAAAGCTCTTAATGCATGCTGCACTTTCATGCCTAACTGGCCAAGTATATCGGCAGGTACATCCACCGGGTTTTGTGTTACGAAGAAAATTCCTATCCCCTTAGACCTTATAAGCTTTACAACAGTTTCTATCTGTTGCAGCAAAGCACTACTTGCTTCCTGAAAAATCAGATGAGCTTCGTCAATAAACAAGACAAGTTTGGGTTTATCCAGGTCACCTTCTTCCGGACATATAGAATATAACTCTGCCAGCATCTGAAGCATAAATGTTGAAAATAATTTTGGTCTGTCCTGCAGATCTGTAACCCGCAACACATTTATCATTCCTCGTCCATCATCACTTATTCTCATCAGATCTTCTACTTCAAAACTTTTTTCTCCAAAGAAAACATCTGCTCCTTGTTGCTGCAGTTCCACTACTTTTCTAAGAATAGTTCCTGTAGTAGTTGTTGCAATTTTGCCATAGTTTTTCTCAATTTCAGCCTTGCCCTCATTGCCAATGAACTGCAGAACTTTTATAAAATCTTTCAGGTCAAGCAGGGGTAGTTTGTTATCATCGCAATACTTAAAAATCATTGCAACCAATCCTGCCTGTGTATCGTTTAACCCTAAAATTTTTGAAAGTAACACCGGTCCAAATTCACTTACAGTTGCTCTTAATCGAACGCCTTTTTGATTACTCAAAGTGAGCATTTCAACAGGAAATCCCGAAGGAGTGTAAGTAATACCCATTTTCTCACAACGATCCGTAATATGTTCATCAGTTTTTCCAGGCACTGCTATGCCACTTAAATCACCTTTGATATCCATAAGCAAAACAGGAACACTTGCATCACTCAAAGCCTCACTTATCATTTGCAAAGTCTTCGTTTTACCAGTACCGGTAGCACCCGATATTAACCCATGGCGGTTCATTGTTTTTAATGGAAGATAAATATCTACCCCTTCGGCTACTTCACCATCAAGCATTGCAGCACCAATCTTTATGCTTTCGCCTTTAAACGTATACCCTGCTTTTATTTCGTCAACAAACTTTTGCTTATCTGCCATAGGTGTTTTTTACGAAGTTAATATCTGTAAAATTTAATAAAGGTTTTATTAAGAATAGGCGCTTGAAGAAATATAGGATCTTTTTGCTGAAAAAGGTTTTTTAAACATCATCACAAACTGAGTAAGCAATACTAAGGACAGCTTAGTTAATAAGAGGATGACCAATCTCCCAATGGAGACCAAAAGGATCAACCAGGCGTCCTAATCTCCACCCATGTTCCTCGCTTATTGCAAATACTTGTGATGCTCCTGCTTTCAGCGCTCTATTGAAAAGGGTATCAGGATCTGGTACTGTTAAGATCATTCGAACTGAACCACCTCCTAAAGATTCGGCCCTTAAATTTCCATCCTCTGAAGATTCTCCACTTACCCAAAACTCTGCACCATCAACAGAAAGTCTTGCTACCAGGCCGCTGCCGGGCACTTCAAGACGATAAACCTCAATTGCTCCAAAAGCAGACTTATAAAAATCAACGGCTCTCACACTGTTTTTAACTGATAACCAAGGTGCAATGGAAGTTGCTATACTAGAGTCATCTTTCATATTTTCAATTTCAGTTGTGCATAGAAGACCTAATTTAAGGACTAATCAGATCTAATGATAAAATAAAAATATTACGAAGAACAACAATGTTGTTTGAAATGAGGCTTTCTCAGGTTGTTTTTAGGTGAGTATAAAAGGTTTAATTACAATTCATCGTCCCGTTCGAGCATAAGAATTGCACCTTGAGGAACTATGTAATATTTCTCGCCCTGGTACAAAATTTCTGTTGCTCCGCTTAAAAGAAATATTGCCAGGTCGCCCTCCCGCACCTGTAAAGGAACATATTTAACCTGCTCTTCTTCTCCTTTCCACGGCTCACTTTCTACCGGTAAAGGAATAGCATAGCCGGGACCGGTTTTAATAACATATCCTTGCTGCACTTTTTCCTTTTCCTGCACTCCGGGAGGAAGATAAAGCCCGGTTTGTGTTCTTTCATCTGACTTAGATAGCCTGATTAATACTCTGTCACCAATTACTATTAACTTCTTCAGCTTATTATCGGGGGTAAGTAACATATTCTGATATAAATGAGACAGCAAAATTAAACAACTCTATACTAATTCGCCTAAAAGGATGTTTTGCAATCATTACTAACAGAAATTACTCAGTTACATGGCATAATTTTTACACAAAACAATTAAGATTAGTTTGTTATATAAGAACTTTTAGGCAGGTTGGAAGTATAGGCGTTAAAATAAAAAGTTTTGTGGCAAAATAGTATAAAGCAGAGATTGTAATTTTTATATAAAAAAATAGTTATCAATCAGTTGTATTGCTTTCACTCATAGCTTTATCTTAAAATAAAAATAAAAAACGATATCATGGAAGGCAGAAAATACAAAATACTACTTTGTGAAGACGATACCAATTTGGGTATGGTTCTTAAAAATTACCTTGAGCTTAATGATTATGATGTGATACTTGAGAGAGACGGACGCCTGGGCTTAGCTGCATTTCAACGTGAGAAATTTGATATATGCCTGCTGGATGTAATGATGCCTAATATGGATGGATTTACGCTAGCTGAAGAAATACGTGACGTTGACCCCGATATGCCCTTATTCTTTTTAAGTGCAAAAACAATGAAGGAAGACATAATTGCAGGTTATAAACTTGGAGCAGATGATTATATAACCAAACCTTTTGACAGTGAAGTGTTGTTGCTGAAAATAAAAGCAATTTTAAAAAGAAATGAAGAAGAAAACCGTATAAACGAAAACATTGAGTTCGATCTTGGTAGCTACCACTTTAATCCCAAGTTAAGAGAACTTAGCCATGCGGGCATAATGCAAACGTTATCGCCAAAAGAAATGCAGCTACTTAAAATGCTTGCAGAACATAAGAATGATTTGCTGCCACGTGAACAGGCTCTAAAGAAAATTTGGGGCAGTGACACTTACTTCAACGGTCGAAGCATGGATGTATACATTGCAAAACTTCGTAAATATCTTAAAGACGATAATAACATAGAAATCGTAAACATTCATGGAAACGGTTTCCGGCTTGTAGCTCCTTAATAGCAGTTGTTAAAATAGTTGAAAGCCCATGAAAGAATGTCATGGGCTTTTTTGTTTTTCAATTATGGTCCTTAAATTGACTATAATTATTAAATTCTAAAAATGTTCCTTATTAAAAGAATAATAACAGTTGCTCTTTCTGTAATAGTAAGCCTTGCTTCTATTATTTTATTAGCCATTATAAACTCTTTGGCTCATACCGGTCTTACAGGTGGCCAGGTTGTATTATATGGATTACTAACAGGTATTGTTCTCGGAGTTTTTACAGGGTATTTTGTAACATACTTGTTAGTAAGAAAAGCAAGGAAATTTATTTATACAAGGCTTGGCAATGTTTTAGGCAGACTAAGTTTTTTGAGGAGAGTATAACAACTCTCCCATTTACTGCTGTTATCGTAAAAAAAAACCTTTGTTTATTTCTCTAATTTCTTCGACTTCTAAAACAATGTCCCTCCTGGCCCTTGCACCCTCTTGCCTAAATGCTCATAAGCCTTTATTGTTACTTCTCTGCCTCTTGGAGTACGTTGCATAAATCCTTCCTGTATCAGAAATGGCTCATAAACTTCTTCGAGTGTTCCGGGTTCTTCTCCTACTGCTGTAGCAATAGTTGTAAGTCCGACAGGTCCGCCTTTAAATTTTTCAATGATTGCCAATAGTATTCGGTTGTCCATTTCATCAAGACCATGTTCATCCACGTTTAAAGCTTTTAAAGCATGTTGCGCAATGGCTATTTCAATTTTGCCATCGCTTAACACTTGTGCAAAATCGCGCACCCTTCTTAATAAGCCGTTAGCAATACGGGGAGTCCCTCTGCTACGGCGGGCAATTTCATAAGATGCCTCACTTGTAATCGCCGTGTTTAAAATACCGGCACTTCTCTCAACAATTCTTTTTAAAACATCAGCGTTATAATACTCCAACCTGCATTTAATACCAAACCTTGACAACAAAGGCGCAGTTAGTAAGCCGCTCCGGGTTGTAGCACCTACCAATGTAAAAGGGTTTAAATTGATCTGAATGCTTCGTGCATTAGGGCCAGAGTCAATCATAATATCAAGTCTGAAATCTTCCATAGCAGCATACAGATATTCTTCTACGACTGTACTAAGCCTGTGTATTTCATCTATGAACAGAACATCATTTGCTTCAAGATTTGTCAGCAATCCTGCAAGATCTCCGGGCTTCTCTATCACTGGTCCGCTCGTTTCTTTTATGTTTACACCTAGTTCATTAGCCACAATACGACTTAAGGTAGTTTTACCTAAGCCGGGAGGACCATGAAATAAAATATGATCAAGTGCTTCACCACGCAATTTTGCGGCTTTTATGAATATGCTCAGGTTTTCTATTAATTGTGGCTGGCCGGCAAAGTCTTCAATTTCCTTTGGCCTTATGTTATTTTCAAACTCCACTTCTGCTGCTGATATATTTTCTTTACCGCTATTTAAGTTTGGATTAGCCATCGTAATTATTATCTTGGGTGTAAAACTACTTATTCTCTCACGCTTAAACTGAAACTAATGAAAATTGGTATAATTGGCTCGGGTATAGTAGGCCAGGTATTGGGAAAGGCATTTCTGACCGAACGAAACGCTGTTATGCTAGGAACCCGCAATACTTCAAAAGATGAGGTTGTAAAATGGAAGGAACAAAACCCGTCTGCAAGCATAGGAACGTTTGAAGAAACCGCAAAATTCGGAGAAATTATTGTGCTTGCCACAGGCGGAGCGGTTACTGAAGACGCCATTAAGATGGCAGGAGCTGAAAATTTCTCAGGTAAAACTGTAATAGATACAACAAATCCCATTGCACCAGAACCTCCTTCAAATGGAGTACTTAAATATTTTACAGATATAAACGAATCTTTAATGGAGAGGGTTCAACAGTGGCTACCAGGGGCTAATGTTGTAAAAGCTTTTAACTCTGTAGGTAATGCACTAATGTATAAACCAAACTTGCAAGGACAAATTCCGACGATGTTTATTTGTGGAAACAACGTGGCTGCAAAAGAACAGGTATCAGCCATTTTAGAAGACTTTGGCTGGGAAGTGGAAGACATGGGCACGGTCGAAGCTGCAAGAGCAATTGAACCTTTATGCATTCTATGGTGTATTCCCGGCTTCCTGAAAAATGAGTGGATGCATGCTTTTAAATTATTGAAAGCATGATGAATGAGATTTCATCAAAATGTTTTTTGTAGTCAACATTTTATCTGTGATCATCATCGTTGCGACGCTCCGTTCATCAACAGAAATTCTATTTAGCTTTTTACACCTTATACGCATACTGCATCATCTGTAAAATCAAATCAGGGTCAGGACAATTTTCAAGGTATTTTTCTTTTTGAGAGTATTTGCAAACACCGGGATAATCTCCTTTTTTTTCATGCATCTCATTTACTATCTGAAAATGCAGGTGTGCCGGCCAGTAACCGTTTTCTTTTGGTGGGCCAAAATGAGCAAATTCAACACCACGGTTAATGTACTGTCCTTCCTGAAGTCCTTCAATGTCGCGCAGGCTTAAATGACCATAAAGCGTGTTGAAAGCAATTCCTTCTAATTGGTGATGAAGAATAATTGTAGCTCCATAATCTCCAAAAAAATCATTAAAACTAAAGCTGTGTACATAGCCGCCTAAAGGCGCAAAAATGGGCGTACCGACAGCACCCCAAATATCAATGCCAAGGTGAAGACGGCGAGGCTCTTCCGCGCCATGAAACCTAACGCTTCGCGAGTAGATTGTTCGATGTTCCGCATAACCGCCTATTCCATAAGTGTACTTTGTTCCCAGTTTCTGTTCTACGTATTGAGCAAAAGCGTCAGTATTTGCTAATATTTCATCAGTCAGGGAAGTATTTGCTACCGTAAAGTCAAGCAGAAGTATCTGATCTTTTGATGGATTGAAGGGCACTACCTTGTGAAAAGTAGGGCTATTCTTCTGCAATACATTGTATAAAGGAGTTAGCAACATTTTTCTTAAAAACTTAGAAACACATTAAATAACCACATTTATCATTTTGCCCTTTACAAATATTATTTTCTTCGGGCCTTTACCATCCAGCCATTTTTGAACGATCTCATTACCAAGTACAATTTGTTCAACTTCTGCATGGGCTGCATCAAGAGAAATATTTATGTTCGTTCTCACTTTTCCGTTGATACTAACGGGGTATTCCTTACTGCTTTCAACAAGGTACTTTTCTTCAAATTTCGGGAAAGGTGCATCAAGCACACTTCCTTCGTTACCTAATAATTGCCAGATCTCTTCTGAAATATGCGGAGCATAAGGAGTAAGTAGAATAACTAATGATTGAAGAATATCTTTTTTATGGCACTTCAGATCATTCAATTCATTTACACAAACCATAAATGCACTTACAGCAGTGTTGAAGCTGAAACGCTCTGTATCTTCTTCAATTTTTTTAATGGTTCTATGAAGTACTTTCAGTTCAGCAGGTGTTGCCGCATCATTTGTTACAATCAGTCCTTTTAGTTCATCTGCAAACAGTCTCCAGAATTTGCGCAAAAAACGGTGTACCCCTTCAATGCCTTTTGTATCCCAGGGTTTGCTTTGTTCAACAGGACCAAGAAACATTTCATACATACGAAAAGTATCTGCACCAAAACGTTCTACAATTTCGTCAGGATTGACAACATTGTATTTGCTTTTTGACATTTTTTCTACTTCTGCACCGCAGATGTATTTGTCATTAATGTCATCAAAATCTTCTGCTGTAAAAATTACCTTTCCATTTTCTGTAATGAACAGAGCATCTCTATATTCCGGCTTAGATTGCTTTAAAGCATCAAGATGCAAATCAAAACCATCTACATAACTGACATCAACATGGTGAGAATTTACTTTTATCTCAGGATCAAAACCCACAATTTCAAAATCAATTACTGAAATTAATGAAGTAATCTTACTTAACTCTTTGTGAAATAAACTATTCAGTGTCCTAATAAATTCGACTTCTTCGTTACCCCTACGCAACACTTCATCAACAATATTTTTGCTTATAAAAATTCTAGGTAAGCTATCAGTAAGTAGCCCGAATTGAAGTGCAACCTCTTGCTCTATTTGTTGAGTCCGAATATCAATATTTCCCGCTGTTCTGAAATACTCTATAGCTTTTGTATGATTATAGTTCGTTTTGAGATTAGACCATCTAAAGGAATACACAAACCTCGAACTTCCCTGTATCATTCCCTGGTTCACCAGCTTCTTATACGGTTCATCGTACCCTATATAGCCCAAGTCAAACAACACCTTTGTCCATAAACGGCTGTACAATAAATGTCCAACTGCATGTTCTGTTCCGCCGATATATAAATCAACCTGGTTCCAATAATCGGTTGCTTTTCTGTCGGCAAATAGCTGATCATTGTGCGGATCCATATATCGTAAAAAATACCACGAAGAACCTGCATAGCCCGGCATTGTATTGGTTTCACGAGTTCCTCCACCCGGTGCTATTATCCAGTCTGCTAGATTAGCTAACGGACCTTCACCTTCAGGACCGGCACTGTAAGTATCTACATAAGGAAGTTCTACCGGTAATTGACCTTCATCTAAAGCGAATGCAACACCTCCTTTATACACAATTGGAAATGGCTCGCCCCAATAACGCTGGCGGCTAAAACCGGCATCACGCATCCGGTAATTTACCTGCCTTTTGCCAATACCCATTTCTTCGAGCTTATCAATTACCACGTTAATTGCGTCTCTCATCACCATTCCATCAAGGAAATCAGAATTTTGTAAAACAGCATCTTTCGTTGGATTTGCCTCCTGGTCATTATAAGCATCTCCAATAATGTTGGTGATGGGAATATTGAAATGCTTTGCAAAAGCAAAGTCACGCTGGTCGCCACAAGGAACGGCCATAATAGCTCCCGTGCCGTAACCTGCCAACACATATTCAGAAATCCAGATGGGAATTTTACGGCCGTTAAATGGATTGATAGCATAAGCTCCTGTAAAAGCGCCTGTTATTGATTTCACTTCTGCAAGCCTTTCTCTTTCACTTCGGCTTTTAACGTAGTCGAGATATTTATCAATTTTAGGCTTTTGCGCCTCGCTTGTAATTTCTTTAACCAAAGAATGTTCTGGGGCAATTACCATGAAATCCACGCCGAAAATTGTGTCTGGTCGGGTAGTGTAAACGACCAGTGTCGCCTCATCCCCCGACCCCTTCTCCTCTTGGAGAAGAGGAGGAACAGCAATGGCACGCTTTGAACTTCTCCGGGTTTCAATCTCTTTTTTTATTGTCTCAACCACACTTTGTGTCTGTTGTAACACTTCTGTATTTGTAAAGCGAAGGACTTCAAAGCCGAACTCCTTTAAATACTTTGTTCTTGCTTCATCGTATTCTTGTTGCTGTTTTTCGTTATGATAATCGCCGTCAATCTCAATTACCAATTTAATCTCCATCAAAGCAAAGTCAGCAATAAAACCGTTTATCGCGTGTTGTCTTCTTACTTCGATGTCGAGTTTATTATTTCGCAAATTTTGCCACAATAAATCTTCAGCTTGAGTAGCATTTTTCCTGTTATCTCTTCCATACTCCTTTAAAGTTTTCCATATCTTTTGATCACCTGATTTATAGAAATGCTCCGACATGTCTGAAGAAGTCTCTTGACCCCCCTCTCCTAGCGGAGAGGGCCCGGGGGTGAGGCGAAAAGTTATCTCCGCTCCCTGGCTCTTTCCTATCCAGTTGCGCTGCATCTCTTTCATCGATTCACTGAAATCTACCTGCTCAAGCCCCTGCAACAAACGGTCTGCATATTCTGTAATGCGTAAGTACCATTGACGCATTTTTTTCTTAACCACAAGATGACCCCCACGCTCACTTACTCCGTTTACAACTTCATCATTTGCAAGTACAGTTCCCAATGCTTCACACCAGTTTACTTCGCCAAAGGCAGAAAAAGCAAGCCGGTAATCCATCAGTACTTCCTGTTGTCTCGGGTTATCAAAGCGCTTCCATTCTTCTGCGGAAAACTTCAACTTCCTGTCGCCGGGAGACTCATTATTTAAATTTCCTTCACTTTCAAAAATCTTTACTAATTGTCTTATCCGCTCAGCTTTTAGCTCTTTTCTATTGTACCAGCTGTCAAATAACTGAAGGAATATCCATTGCGTCCATTTGTAATATTTCGGATCACTGGTTCTAACCTCACGGCTCCAGTCATAAGAGAAACCTATATTGTCTAGTTGCTCTTTGTATCGTGCAATATTTTTTTCAGTAGTTACCGCAGGATGCTGACCTGTTTCAAGAGCATATTGTTCTGCCGGCAAACCAAAACTGTCAAAACCCATTGGGTGTAAAACATTAAATCCTTTCAGCCTTTTAAAACGTGCATATATATCACTTGCTATGTATCCCAACGGATGCCCCACATGCAAACCTGCACCACTAGGATAAGGAAACATATCCAACACATAAAACTTTGGCTTATCGTTATCGTTGCTCACTTTATAGGCATCGCTGTCTTTCCACTGCTTTTGCCATTTTTTTTCAATATCTCTAAAGTTGTATTCCATGATTAAAACGACATAAGGTGTAAGGAAACGTTGGAATATTGTTCTGCCTATTACCTACTCCTTATACTTTTATTTATTT
>Ga0181463_1000306_pt1 | contig 13200 bp, 9 predicted proteins | sample InSIn1gowninarea_FD_119071 | JGI IMG/M metagenome (GOLD analysis project Ga0181463, IMG submission 119071) | Clean room microbial communities from NASA Spacecraft Assembly Facility at Jet Propulsion Laboratory, Pasadena, California, USA -... ... | reverse complement strand
TAGGGAAATGCCTTCCATTAGCGGAAGTCCATCACTATATTATATATGTTGCGGTGGTTGATCAGATGCATGAATCGAGCCTACTATATATGTCATTGTGCATGAAGAAATGGCTCACATTCTAGTCGCGGAATGCCTGAGTTTAGTAGCGGAATGACTGATAAGGACCCTTTAGGGGGCTCGACTGATAAGGAGAGGAGAGGAGCGATCACCTCTTTCGACTGCTGGCTGATCCCACTGCACTGACCCTTCTATGGCAGAAAACACCTAAGACGACGGCTGCTTTTCTTTCTGAACTGAACGCTAGTTTATCAAGAGATTGCTCTTCATAAGTAAGTCATAAGTAAGTAAGTATCTATCCCAGTATCTATAGGAACCCAAGTAGCTATCGGAACCATCAGAATCGATAAATGGGTCTCGAAGCGTCGTAGGAGCCTGCGTGTTTATTGGCAGATGGGAAAACTACTAAAGCTTCAAACTATAAGTATAAGTATTCCCCCTTGCTGAAGGATAAGAGCGAGCTGGCGAAAACACATAGATAGACTGCTAACCCTCACTGCTAAAGGGAAGAGATAGATGTTGGTTCCACTTCTTCAAGCGCCGGTGAACCTTACCCTCCTTTTTCACACTGGGCGCGCCTCCTTTCTGGGTGCGAAAACCACAAATAAGGGGAAGCTGAACCTCATAGAATCAGGTTTAGAATAGTATCTTTATGCACAAGGAAGAGGTGCACTTAACTGAACGTGGCGACCTAACTGAACGAACGAGGCGTGGTTGAATCTGTCTATCTATCTATTAGCAAAATGGAAAACCTTAATTGGGAATCGGAAAACTGATTGACTTAGGCCGCGATAACCTCTATTTACTAGGGAAGGGATTGGATATTTGTTGAAGCCCACTTACGCATGAAACATCAAGAGATAGAAACTCCTCCAGCGTCGTGTTCATTCGTAACCATCTCTGTATCTATAGTCTTCAGAATCGTTTTCAGAAACAACAATAGAAAACAAAACAAGTAGTTAGCAAACAAGTAGTTCTTTGGTATTCAGCGATCCTAAGCTCTCATCGATACACCATTAGTTCAATAAGTTTGGCTCTGTCACTGTAACCAACCGTACATAGAAAGATTCCAAAGGACTATGCATAACTTATCCAATCCAACATCTGAGTCATCCGAGTGGCCTAATACCGCTATCGGTGGCGAACAGTCAACCGTAACCACTTTTGCAGCATCACCATCACCGTAAGTAACCACTTGACAGAAGTGGGCAAACAACTAACTTAGCTCCGCGGCTAGTAGATTCGTTCCCATTGAGTGCTTTCTTAGTAGTAGTCTAGGTGGCCGTATAAGCAAGTAGTAGGGTATAGGTAGGTTAGGTGACCGTGTGAGCAACAAATAGTAGTTATAGGAGCAAACGAGCGTTAGCCAAGTGGTCTAACAAAAAGTAAAACAAGTAACTAAAATAAGATAAGAGAAAATAACGTATATAGAAGGTAACAAAACTAATGTGTGGAAAGGGATGTGCAGTAGATAAGTGGTATTGAGACAGGCAAGGGAAACTAGACGACGGGTAAGGAATTGATCCATCAGTTCCTTAAAAGAGAAGAAGGGTAATTCAATGGGTGGGCAGCCCTCCATCGTTCTAGGATGAAAGGGAGAAATAAAGGTAAGGGTAAGGTAAATGCCGTCCCTAAAAGAGAAGACATAGGCAGTTGATCGCCCAGTAGCATAGGCACAATACTATCATAGCTATCAGTAGCGGAGGCAAAGGTATGAGTTGATGAACCTTTTGATCCACCATATCTAGGCGCAAAGCCAATAATAGACCCCGCAGCATCTCTTCATGTCCCGGCGCATTGAAAAGCACCCCATTTTGCATCCCGGGGAACCAGCCCACCAGCTAGCAATATAGTCCCACCATGGCTATGCCTAGATTTCATTTGATGGCAAGCCTCAGCTAGTAGTAAGATAGCCCACCACGGCTACGCTTAGATTTCATTATATTTCCATATACAGCAAAGCAAAAAATTCTATAAGCAATGGACCACCCTTACAACAGAATTGGTTCTCAATAGAATCTACTGTTTCCTCTAAATATATAGAAACTGGCCAAGAGTATATTGATATAAGGGCCTGGGTCGCCGGTCCCTCGAAGAGTCCTTACTGTGGAAGGGGAAACCCTTAAAATAGAATGCCCTTAAAGGGAGACTTAAATACCTTATTTGGTTGGTCCAGAACTTGCTTACTCCGTGCCTTCCTTCGCTATGCTCTTTGAGGGGAATAAATATAGGGAGGGCTAGAACCTTATCTTCTAGCTAGCGATTTGAGGTAAAGAAATATAGGGGCCTTAACTTCAAAGGGGGCCTTATTATTCAAGTAGGTTCGCCTATAACGTTACAGGACCTTTTTCATTGAGGGGAAGAAAGGAGCGGAGCCTTTTCTAGCTATTTATTAAATGAAATGTGCTCCTTCGCTCACTTTACCGTAGGGAGGTCACATAGTAGTCAGCTTCTTTATTCGGGTATAGTAGATAAGAGTGGAAGTAGCTTGAACGGCAGTACAAGTATAGGGAATAATCCGGTTAGAAATCCTAGTTTGTTTAGCAATAAACATCAGAACTTAGTGATTCAGCCCGGTCCAAGAGGATTCGCTCTTATTAAGAATTATATTAGTTATATGGCGGGAATACCAGGAGGTTCCATTTTCAGGTTGCCTGAGTGATCAGGAAAGGGAGATGGAGATGCGGAACAGCATTGGTTCCTGTGTGATGCCATCTGGAATGCAAAGGGTACCGCTAAAGATGCCAAGATGGTGGAGTTCCAGACCACTTTGAGGGGTCAAGCTCTTAATTAAGTGGTATATTAAGTTTGCGCAGAGCACGCCGCCAGGCACTGCGATAACTTTAGATTAAGTAAAGCAGCAATTCATCATTGAGTTCCAGAAACCCAAGACAGAGCAACAGAGCATTGCGGAATGAAAGGACATAAAGCAGATCGTGGGAGAATCTGCATGGGAATATGACCAAAGGTTCAGAGACCTGATGAGTCGGTTGACCTACCAGATCCATGACACTCAGAAAAAGGAATGGTTCATTGGGGGACTTCTTCTCCTAACTCGGATCCCGCTGATGCAGCAGAGGATCGCAACTCAGAGGGAGGCCTTGGAACAGGCCATGAGGATAGAATCAATTGCTCTCGGCCGGAACTTAGCATAAAGGCAGGCCTTCACTGAGCTGAACTGAACTAAACAGAACTACAACTAGGGGACAGCCGTGCTTCTGTTGCAGGTAGGGCAAGTAAGGGATGTTCTGTAAGTGGTCCCCATATGTTGGAGCCTGAAATGTAAGGTGCGAAGCCGCTTGTCCCTCCGGGGGCAAGGATCCTTGTTGCTTTGTTGTTCCTTCCTTCTTGATTGGTTGAGGGACAAATAGAATAGATGCATGCTGTGTTGAGGTGTATTCCCATAATAGTGAAAGTATGGTTTCTCTCGTATGTCGGTTTGGCAAGTCTGAATCAAAAGAGAGTTTTCAGGCCGAGCTCCTAAGGTCATGATACTGGGGGCTGCTTTGAGGACGGGTTGTTGCTATGAGAACTTGATTCCTTTCCTGGAGCTAATAATCAGGTGGTTATTCAATACGATTGGTGGTTCTTAAATAAGGTTATGAAATACAATGATAAGGTCGAGACTAGTAGTATCCTTCTTATCCGTAGGAATCATTATCGGGCTTAGGATATGAAAGACTGTAGAAATGACTGTAAGCTTCCTAACTCACTTCCTAACTACGAAATATGAGCTAACGGAGGCAATAGATTGACTTGATATACGATGGAGCTAAGGTGAGTAATAAATGGATGACTTTATATAAGATATGACCTAAGGCTTTATATACTCTATTTCCTTGCCCCCCGGAGGGACAAGCGGCTTCGCACCTTAGGGTGCATTGTATAGTAAGAGAAACTGATACGGTCTAAATGAGTTCCTTTTGTAGCAGCTATATCAGTAAGAGGTATACATTGGTTATTCTCTAAGCAGCTAAGAAGAAAGAAAATGCCTGGGATCGAACCAAGGCTAAGCGGCGTGCAAAGCGAGACTGTATCTCCATTTCCTTTTGGTGACGCAGTTCCGGTTATGGGCTATATATAAGGGGATGCTGGTCATTATATATTCATGAAGTACGCTTTCACATCGTATGGGATGCGATCCTAATTGAGCGTACCATAATATTGTATACAAAGATATATATTATTATATATGTCATTATGCTTGCCTTATGAACCAATTAGTTCGAGATCTCGATTGCATAATGACATATATAATATATGCTTTGAATCTCCCTCATTCATCAGAGTGGAATTTCGTATATCTGAGGATGCGCAAGCAGGCTCGACTAAAAGGAGAGGATTTGATTACCGCTTTAGTCAGGTGACTTCGGTTCGGGCAGGATGTGGTACAACCGAACGAGGGCTTGAAAACATAACCAACCCGAACAGGAGGCCGTAGGGCGTGTCAACGCGAGACCCCCCCCCAATATGAGGTTCTTGGAATGCGACGGGACCCTTCGCTATGCTCAGGCGAGCTTGTGCTTTATATCTTCTGTACCGTCGTATGATCAATCGGACTAAACACCACTAGCTATCTATGATCGAACCTTCCTATGATCGAGCTAGCTATGGTGCTTCCCACATTCATTTGAAAAGAATATTCGGATCGGATAAGAGCGAACCTATTCATGATTCCAGCCGGCAGGACCAGGGAAAGAATCAATCAACAATGTCACATATCTTAGGAGCGAGATTAGTTCCCAATGAACAAGTAAGAATCGCCCCAACCGAAATTGGTGGAATTGGACCTAAAGAAGCCACTCAGGTTCGTTATCGATTAGGTATAAGTGAGAACATAAAGGTGAATGAGTCAACTAAGTATCAGATCGACCAAATTGAACGAATAATAGGTCAAGATCATGTTGTTCATTGGGAATTGAAGAGGGGAAAACGAGCAGACATCGAACGATTCATTCCTATTTCTTGTTATCGTGGAATTCGTCATCAAGATGGATTGCCCTTACGCGGTCAACGAACTCATACTAATGCTAGGACTTGTCGCAAATTCGGAATAGTTCCGATCGGAGCAAAAAGAAAGAATGATGGCGATCCATCGCACGCAAACAAATATGAAGGTTATCAATATTTCTTCCCCTCAAATTGATTTCTTCCCCTCAATTCAAAATGAGAGGGTTGATCAGGACCTTACTGACTGGGTTGACCCAGGACCTGAACCTTGAAGTCCCAGAAGAAAACCCACACTAAATACCCCAAAGGCCTGATTCTACGACCAATATTTTCACCTAGCAGAACAAAATAGGTTACACTGTGCTTATAGCAAGACGACGGTTAGGAATGGAAGCTGAAATGACACCCGCCGACCCACTGATACCTTGACTGCTTCGCCTCACCTTACTACTTCGAACTTGACTTATTCGACCCACCTTACTACTTCGAACTTTCATGCTTGCCCAGCGTTTTGTTGCCCAGCCTGAGAGGAACCTGAAAGGACTGCTTGCCCTTAGAGTCATGCTTCTTTCACCTTACCTCCGACCTTGATTTACTGCTTCTTCACTCGACCTTGAGACTTACCCCTTGAATGCTTGCCCAGCGTTAGAGTACTGCTTGTGTGAGAGTCATGCCACCTTCCGAATACCTTGACTGCCTTCCTGCTTCTATATTGACTGCCTTACTTCCGACTTACCTCCGACTAATAACTTGACTGCCTTCTAGATTTCATGCCGCCTTCCTGCTTCTCTATTGACTTCCGCCTTCCTTCCGAACCAACACCTAATCGATTAGGACCCGCCGCCTTACGAACAAACACCGCAGGGTAGACGTGGACGGATGTTCTCTTTTGGAGATGCCCAGTTAGCGCAAGTATGAGGGATTGATTGATTTATATGGAAGGATGAAGTCTTCGGTAGATGCCCAGTTAGCGCAAGTATGAGGGAGATGCCAAGCTAGCTGAAGGAAGGATGAGGGCCCTTACTTCTTCATAGGGGTCACTCACTCATTCCTATGGGTGAGGGATTCAAATGGACGGATTCAGTCTTCGGGAGATGCCAACTTACCGGAAGGATGAGGGCCCTTACTTCTTCATAGGGGTCACTCACTCATTCCTATGGGTGAGGGATTGAAATGGACGGATTCAGTCTTCGGGGGATGCCAAGTGACTGGAAGTCTTCGGGAGATGCCAAGCCCACCACCTAACCTACCCAACCATATTGGGGGTCATTTCACCTAACCATATTTTGGGGCCAGCCAACCGACTACCCTAACCATTTAGGAACCGCCTTCCCACTTTTCACTTGAATGCTTCGAACCACCTTCCGACCAAACACCTATCCTACCTTTTTAGGACCTGCCTTACAAACCACCACCTGACCCACCTATAGACCTAGACGACAGATCCCTATACCACGAACTTCATGAATCGCTTAGGAGGTACAGCTATAGATAGACCGGGATGGGACCGGGTCAACCAACCCTTACCCTTCTTACTGCCCAACTTACCACTACACCACACGATAGACTCATTATACTTCACACGTCTTAGATTAGCTTCGATACAACATCCACCAGCGTTCCAGAACACTGACTGAAAGTAAGAGGCTGCATTCATGAGATATATTATATATGTCATTACGCTCTCTCGAATCCAATCACCGAGGCCCGGTAGGCCCCTCCCCCAAAAGAGAGGACCGATTACTTATTGGGTGGGGGGGCTTATGGTCGAGCACCTAAAGGTGATGGCGGCCTTATCAGTCGAGCCTGCTTACGCATCCTTATCAGTCGAGCCCCCTAAAGGGTCCTTATCAGTCGAGCCTGCTTACGCATCCTTTTAGACGATTTCTGAGGTCTACGCCCCATAATTTGGGACGAACACAAGAGGAAATCCAAGAGTCGATGCTGCTTGGGGAAATATGATCAACCGGGGAAGAGCTGCCTTCAAGAACTAATTGGGATGATGAGGCCACCTAATCCAGTTTCTCTATCTGAGTTTATAGAGAAAGTTGATTGCTGCTGCGTCGATAGCTGCCGGTCATCCTTCGACACTGAATAACTGCCTTAAACCCTTTCGGAACCGAACTGTCTCACGCACGGTAGGTAGGTGGGTGGGATAGGGAGATGAAATAAAGTATTCCCAAGCCAAAGAATTGACTAAGTGGGAAATAGCCGCCTTTCATATCAACGTGATCGCCCTAAGCAGAAGCAAGTTCATATGCTCGAGTTGAAACAAAGCCGAGCCAGAATAGATTGCGATTGGGGAGTTACTTCTCCCTCATAGGTAGGCCTTTTAGACGGATTACTTGCCGCCCAAGATAGAATAGCTGAAGGATGTTCATTTGCGTCGAAACGTACAGTTATGATAAAAGAAGGAAAGTGAAGTTATGAACCCGAGATAGATTGCTCTAACTAAAGGGAGGGAGGTGGGGTAACTAACCATAGACTCGGACAAAGGCATAGAATAGTTGCCTATCTCTGGCGTATCAACAGCATGGAATAGTTAGAAGGCGGAATGGAGGAGGAGTTGTAAAACCTGCGACTGCTACTGAATAACCCCCTTTGACTTCATCAGTGAGAAACCCTTCCACCTTTTGATTCGTTCGCCAAATCTTGTTCGGTTCCAACCAAGCTCGGGATGAAGGATGACCAGCCCACAAACTCAACTAGCACGAGGTAAGGCATTCTATAAAAGAAACAAGCACGAGTCACGGGTTTCAAGCTTTCAGCTTCCAGCCATGAACTCTTATCGTTCGGGGTCACAATCATCAATCCCTCGCTTTGGTCGGCATGAACCCGTATCTTATCCCTCTCATTGTTCGGTAAATAGAAATCCCCCTTTCTTTGGTCGTGTAACCTAGCTATCTCGGTGAAACCAGCTAGCGTGGAGGAACAAGCCTAATAGCAGCACGAGGTCAGGATGCTTATGAGCCCAGCAACTAGGACGAGTGACGTTTGAGAGCTTATCAGGCAAACCTAGCGAGGATCCAGCCGAACCACTTTATAAACACTAGCCTTTCAGAGCTTTCCTCTCTGTGTATTGTTACGCGAACAAAGACCTGGACGAGTCTGAGCACCTAAGGCTAGTTTATGCGCCACTTGATCCTGTGCCATATAGGTGCCGAACCCCGTGAAGCAGCTCCTCTACGTCTGGTGCTTGGAATAGCAGGCTTTAGACTATGAACTTCGGGCAGTGATCCAGCAGCGGATGATGCGATTTGACTAGGCTTTTGACCTTCGTTTGGAAGCTCCGGCATATCTTCATAGATCTATCTCTAGATCATTAGATATATCATAGAAATCTTTCTCTCTGGCAGCAAGGACAGCTCCTATCAGGGAGGGTTTATTACCTTCACTTTCCCGGCTGGCAGGTCCTGAAATGCGCTTTAGCATCAGTAAGGTCAGGTCTATGCCCCTTATTCCGGTCCCTCGAGGTCCTGATCTTAGGTAAGGTCTTTAAAGAAAAGAATGAAATGAGTTAGGGTCTTTAAAGAATCCGGGAGTGCAACGTGACCCCCTTATCCATATAATCCGATGTCCAGAGAAATCTATTTCTATCTAGTGAACGAATAAAGGCAACTTCAATAAGGTTATAGGGTACATCATCATAAATAAGTTGGATAAGAAGAAAAGATTTGTCACTTTTGGATAGCGGGAGAACGGTTTCGGTAATGGAAAGAAGGCATATTGGAGAACGGGGAAAGGGCCCCCTAATAAGATGGATTGAACGAAGTGACGCACTTCTTCTTTATATTACTTAAGGGGGAATTCATAGACGTGTAGTAAGAAGTAGTTTCATTCGCTCCTCTTATTAAAGAATATAAAGCGATAAATTTCATCCTCTTTATTTACGCTTCTGTTCCACCTTATAATAAGAATAGGGCCATTCTCCCTAAATAAGAATAGTAGGGAATTCTATCAATAAGGTACCTTCTATTGCTAGATTCTGTGGGTCTCCAATATTTGCTCCTATTCTTCCCCTTAAATAGAAATCGAGAGGGGTACTGCACATATTATGATTTAAGGTTGGGGATACGGTAGACTGTAAATAAGAATAGTAGGGGCGTCCACCCAACGCAATAGATTGTAGGTCCAGAAGAGGAGCCCTCCCACTAGCCATCTGAATTCAATTGCTTTCTTAGAATGCCAGCTAATATGGAATAGTTGGTTTTTGGGGATGAAACCACATCCAATGTATATAGGATAGGTCCAACGTTGAATAGATGTATTTGCAGTGACTAGGATTGCATAGGAAGGGACTTCAATTGATAGAGATGAAGGTGGCCCCTACTATTACTTAAAGGCATGCCGGAAAAGTGAGATTGCTTTTTTTTGGGAGCTTGCTATCATTCCAGTGCTTCCCAGGGAACCACCTACATGCACTTCGATGTCTACCTTTTTATAGCAGCCTACCTCTCTGAATGAGGAGATAGGAAAGCTAATGTCCACTTGTTTTACTCAACGTAAGCTTTCTTATTTATGCTTTACTTGCTCCACAAGAGATATGTGCTATGTCCGACCAGCCATCAAAGATTGGATAGAGATCGTTGGGGACCCATAATTATGAGATGAAACAAGGTCCCGGAGGGGCTTGCGCTTCCTAGTGCAAGGGGTATTCTTTAAGCAAAAAGCAGTGAATGAATGGGTTTCGAAGAGCAGGCCGGAAGCACTAGAGTAGCATTATCTGTATCTTTCCCTCCCATTATGATGATGTAAGGCAGTCATGGTTGTCCCAGACCCGAACCCTGCATAACCCTTGTTATATGGAAAATGGAGAATCCGGCTGGCTGGCCTTTATATCATTTCGTAAGGGGTGGGACGACCAGCAGCCAATTGGAAAGTGCTTCGGAGCTAGCCAGATGTATAAGCATCGGGAGCTATATCATAACCAGATGTCACGATTTCTTGCCATGTTGATGGGAAATAACCATAGCAATTGGGGAAGCGCCTTATTACTAATTCTTCTATTTATCTAGCTCTATGATTCATTCTTCTATTTATCTAGCTCTATGATTCATTCTTCTATTTATCTAGCTCGGGTGGCTTAGAAATTGTTGGTATTTTTAGTTTTAATATAATCATAATAATCGGGCGTTTCAATCGAGTGGAGCACATACTTCGGTCCAAACATTCGAGTTGAAACCCAATTCGCTGTTTCTATCATTATCACACGTGCTCTACTCATGCTGAGTGCATCCTGTTTCTATAAGCTCGTGTTTATGACAACGGGCCAACTTACCCACCTTTCTGTTTTCATCATCGCCTTCTATATTGACCAGCACCATCTTAAAACCCAATGCCAGTAGTCAAGCTAGTTGTTGTTTACCCAGACCCAGTCGCATAAGCAAAGACAGTAGCATAAGCAGCACCAGCATCAGAGTAAGATCCATACCCAGCAGTAGCACCAGAAGCAGGAGAAGCAAAGGTAGAAGGAGCAGAGGCAGCAGCACCTATTTCTCTATATAAAGATCGGGACGCCAGCAACAAAGCAAGCATCATAGATAGAGACAAAGGCAGCTTTCCTTCACGTAGTTCCACCAGCATCAGATCCATATCGATACCCAGAAGTAGGGCTAGTAGATACATACCCTATTGAAGCAGTCGATCCAGCTCGTGATCCATAAGCACCAGTAGAAGCAGAAACATATCCAGAAGCTTACCCAGTACCAACAGCAGTAGATACACACTCATATCCGCTAGTAGAGACAGAGGCATATCTACCAATGATGACAAGAGCAGTACCAATAGCATCAGTAGCATACCTTCCAGTTCCATGTCGAGAGCGGCTTAGCCGATGATCCCAACCCATACCGAGATGCAGATCCTTATGATGATGGGCGTGATCCTGTTATGCTTGTTGTTTCAGAGCCGGCATCAGTAACAAAGCTAGCAGCAGTATCTATTGAAGCTATTGAAGCACCCCCTCTCCATAATAGTTAAAGCATTAATGAATAAGTGGAAAATTCCAGATCGATATCAAAATGCACCAGTAGCAGTTCGTTTCCCAGATCCTATTGATCCATAACCAGCATCCCTACCTTTTAGAGACCCACCAGTAGTAGATCCAGTCGATTCTTCAGTTGGTTCTGCTGTTGATGGAGTTGTATATTTAGCTTATCTTGTCGATTCTGTCGGTTAAGCCCCTTGAAATGGTTCAGTAGATTGAGTAGATTAAGTAGAATATTCAGTAGAAGAAGCAACACCCAGAGCAAAGACTAGATAAGCAGCAGTCAATTATACAGTTGACTCAGTCGATCCAGTACCTGCAACCTCACTAGTAGCACCCCCACTAGTAGCAGCTGTTCCAGATCGAAACCCAGACCCAAGGCCAGCTTCAGTCGCAAGAGAAGCGGGGGTACCTAGTAAAACAAGACGGATAGCAAGCTTCTAACCGGGAGCTCTTTCTTTCACTATCACTTCAAAGTTTCCGATCTCCCTTTCTTTCCGGCTGGTCTGGCTCATATCACGGCTGCTGCCAGAAGTAAGTGGCTTGCTTATCACTTTATCACTCAGGTCGGAGGGAACCCTATGAAAAGATCTCTCCAGGTGGGGCTGCTTCTATTGCACTCATACCTACGTGTCAGTTTCATGGAAGAGAGTTTCCCAGTCAGTAGTAGGGACATCACTTCGGGCCAAGGCCAATAAATAATAAGCCTCGGGCCAAGTATAATGAATTATTTAGAGTATTCTCGAGCAAAGGTGCTTTCTGTGAATAATGTCCCGCGGAGCATGCCACATGTATCCTACGGTGAGAAAAGCCATCATAGGATACATGTATCAGGCAGGTGTCCACGAAGGGCCCTAACTTGATTTAGCAGGGAGGCATCTGATCCGCCCCAATGATTCAGAGCGAACGTATCAGGCATGCTGAATGAGAAAAGGAACCTACGGGCGACGTACACCATTCCCAAACTCATTTACTATTATCCCATACAAGTCAACAGGAGGGAGCATCATGTGATCGCACGCATATTATGGATGTTACATCGTTGATGATTGTGCATCCATCCCGCAGCCGGTCGAGCCATTATGAAAGGGGGTGTGGGTATATGTATAAATAATAGAATCAATTTCCACCCTATTATTATTGAAGCGTTTAGCACCCGATCCTCCTATTAGTAATAAAAATGACCAAAATAAGAATAAGAAATATCAGGATAGGAGTGGATAAAACTTGATTTCGTGATTCCAGCTGGTGATTGAGATCCAGGATTTGAGGCGCGTTGGTTCGAACAAGAAAGAAGTGCTGGGACACACTACAAACCGAGCCCGCCCGACTGAGTTATTAATGCGTTGAGTGAGGCCCAGCGAAGCTCCGAGGTAAGCAGGGTGGCGTGGTCAAATCGAAAATGGGCAATAGACCAAACGACTAGGGCAACGCCACGAATCATCCCTTCCATCCGGGTCACTGACATCATTTACTGGTACTCGGTCAGCTGAAACTACCTCTATCTCTGATGCCTGGGATGGTGGATCTACTTATTGATCTTGATCCCCAACCGCTGGTTGCGGGATTACCTATTCTGATGCTTTGACCTCTGTTTCTTATGTGGTCTCTGCCCTTGTCTCTGCCTCTGTCTTTTATGCTTATTGCGGCACTGGCATATAAGCTACTAGCAAGCGAGGGCGGATAAACTTAATCAATGGGCTGCAAGACCCAGAAGCAGATACAGCAGATTGATATACAGTGCCCGTTGGAGAGCCATAGCCCATTCCAGGTGCATATCCAGGTGCTACTATAGTTGATCGGGACCCAGTCAGCGCCGATTTCTGGTTGACAAGAGATAGAACCCCTTGCCCATACCCAGGACACCTTGCCCCTCATTACCACCGGTACACGCCAGCCGAGAGGACATCAGGCCCAGGATGCAAGTACCCATTCACGATTAGACAATACCCAGAAACGACTTACCCAACAGAACAGGAGGGTCACGCTGGGAGGGAGGGGCCTAATCACAAGGCACACTATCCTACACAGAATGATACAATGAGTCATTTTGCATAATTGCTATATATAATACACAAGCTAAAGAATGCATGCAGAGCGACTTAATCTTCTTCTCACCTGCTGCTATATCTTCATGGTTCATTGCTTTATATACTTGCAGACCGGAGGACTAGCAACGAAGCTGGGGTTGGGTTGGACAATGG
>Ga0181463_1000305_pt1 | contig 13206 bp, 10 predicted proteins | sample InSIn1gowninarea_FD_119071 | JGI IMG/M metagenome (GOLD analysis project Ga0181463, IMG submission 119071) | Clean room microbial communities from NASA Spacecraft Assembly Facility at Jet Propulsion Laboratory, Pasadena, California, USA -... ... | reverse complement strand
ATATCATTTACGAACTGTCCATCAAAATCGATTACGTTACCCATTAACCTTGCACGTGTTGTAATGGCAACAGATGTTTTTTTTAATCCCGCTAACATCGTAGGTCAAAACAATAATTTTGATATCAGTCTGATTTCAGCAAGCTCATTTATTGGCAATAATTCAGCATCGTTCAAACTAAGAAACATTGGTCACACTTTCCATCCCGATTCTGTCGCACACGAATTTTTTGGAACCGGTTCCGGTCTCTCAAACGGCATTATCAGTGTCGATGTTCATGGACCTTCAGTAATGTTTGCGGCAGGCAAAAAAACATCTGTTGCCATTACAACACGTGCAAGGTTAATGGGTAACGTAATCGATTTTGATGGACAGTTCGTAAATGATATTTACGAGAATTATGGTAGCAGAAAACAGATGCCCTACACTATTGCCGGAAATAACAGCATGAGAGTAAACTTAAATGCCTGGACAGAATACGGAGTAAGTGTTGCTTCGGTTATAAAAGATGCCGGGAAACATTTTCTTAAAGGAGGTATAACTTTAAAATTACTGGCGGGTGCGGGTAATGCCTACCTGCACCTTGCAAAAATAAATGCTACACTTAACGAAGACGACCACACCCAGGATTACTTAACTAAAACTACAGGGGGTCTTATTATGGGTTTTAGCGGCATGAATACAAATAACGTAAAGGCAATCGAGTTACTGAAACCAAAAAGCTTTGGTCTTGGTCTCGACTACGGGTTTATCTACGAGTTCAGGCCTGGTTACCAAAAAGAATCTAACAAAAGTTACAAATTGAAGATTGGAATTGCGGTGCTGGATGTGGGTTCCATTAAATATTCAAAAGACAAGGAAAGAAGTGGTGCTTACAAGTTTAATATTACAGGTAATAAGAGGTTTTATTTAAAGGAGTTGAAAGGAGTTAAGTTTGATGACTACAACAAGTTCTTTAAGAGCAAAAAAGCTATTCTTGTTCCAGATAGTACACAAAATAAAACTTCGGTAATTAGGGTTGCGACGCCCGGCACTTTTCAGGCTCAGCTAGATTATAATATCCATAAGTCTTTTTATCTTAACATCTCTTCGATCATCTCTTTATCTAACTCCGACAGTGTTTATAACAGCCATTATTATGGGAGTATAACGGTGACCCCAAGATTTGAAAGCCGCGCAGCCAGTATTTATTTGCCAGTTAGCTATAACAAGTATACAAAGTTAAGTGCAGGGTTAGGAGCTAGGGTAGGTCCGCTTTATTTTGGTTCAGGAAGCCTGTTTTCAACAATATTTTCAAGTGCCAGGGAAGCAGATGTTTATGCTGGTATAAGTATAAACAGCGGGATGTTGGGGAGTAGTAGTAAGAGCAAAAGGCTAGTAGTAAGTAGTAGGTAGTAAGTAGTAAGTAGGAAGTAGTTAGAACTAAGAAGTTAGATGCTAGAATTACGAAGGGGAAGAATTGATGAGCAAGTCCACCTTTAAAGCGAAGTTAAATCTAAAACTATATTCCTCCCTCTCCGCGAGAAGAGGGTTGGGGTGAGGCGAAGAACCTCCAATAATCCTTCCAATCTGTGAAATCCCTATCCCAATCCTTCCAATCCGTAAAATCCCTATCCCAATCCTTCCAATCTGTGAAATCCCTATCCCAATCCTTCCAATCTGTGAAATCCCTATCCCAATCCTTTCAATCCGTGAAATCCCTATCCCAATCCTTCCAATCCGTGTAATCCCTATCCTAATCCATCCAATCCGTGTAATCCCTATCCCAATCCTTTCTGTGAAATCCCTATCCCAATCCTTTCAATCTGTGAAATCCCTATCCCAATCCCTGTCAGAGTTTTTTTATCTCTTATATCGTATTTCCAATGAAAATAGTCCTTTCCTTTTGTATTTGTTTTGTTCTTATCAATGTGACTGCCAGTGCACAACCGAAAACACTACATACATTTTTAGAAAGCCAGGTTGGTGTTACTACTAAGAACATAGTCCCTTTCTGGATGCGTTCGAATCAATATGGTAGTGTTCCTTTGTCAGGAGGCTCTGTAAGTCTCATTGCCGGTGCTCACATAGATTATGATACGGTAAAAAAGCGATTTGTGGATTGGGGTGTTGGATTTGAAGGCAGAACCAACACAGGCAACAGATCAAATTTTACTTTAATAGAAGGTTATGGAAAGCTAAAGCTGGGTTCGTTCGAATTACGAGCTGGTCGCTCTAAAGAAATAATGGGATTAGTAGATTCTACTTTATCCTCCGGAGCCTTTTCTGTGTCGGGCAATGCTATAGGCATTCCAAAAGTACAAATATCGGTACCAGAATACACTCATTTATTAGGGGGAAAGCTATTTGCTTTCAAGGGAAATTTTGCGCATGGGTGGATAGGGGAGGTGCCGATAAGGTATTTAGACAGAGGCGACGAAACTGTACAATCGAACACATACTTCCATCAAAGCTCCTTGTATATGAGGTTGGGTAAGCCGGATTGGAGGTTAAAGCTGTATGGAGGCATTAACCACCAGGTTTTTTGGGGAGAGCAAAAAACTTTATCTGAGTATAAATTAAACTCAGTCTTGGAAACATACTTATATGTTATCACAGGTAAAACAGCTAATAATTTTTCCAAAGTAGGCAACCATCTAGGATCAGTTGATGTAGGTTTTCAATATGAATTCCCCCATTATACCCTATTTGTTTATCGGCAGAACTTTTACGATGTGGGCGCTTTAGCAAACCTTAGTAATATAAAGGACGGTTTAAACGGAATCAGTATTGTAAATAAGGCGCAAACTAACAGTAAGTTTAGGTGGAAAAAAGTTCTATTTGAGATGTTATTCACTAAAAACCAGGCAGGATATCCTACGTCAAAAAAAACAAAATCGGGTGATGAAGATTATTATAATAACTATGTTTATAAACAGGGCTGGATATATAATCAGGAGAATATTGGTTCTCCGTTTTTAACTACCAGAACAACCGCAAGACGAAATCTTGAATCTATTCCTGGTGATTACTTTATAAACAACAGGGTTCTTGCTTTTCAAACGGGGATAGAGGGTTCTGTAAAGCAGTTGCATTTTATTGGAAAGCTTTCCTATTCAAGAAATTACGGAACCTTTGGAACCAGTATTTATGGTCATTCGTTGGGAAGTGAACGATTTCCTCCAAAAGTAATTTTCAAAGAAGTGCAACAATTTTCCTCATATCTTGAAGCAAATAAGCAATTGAAATCAGGAGTGCATATAGGTATGTCTGCAGCTTTTGATTATGGAAAACTATTAGAAAATTCGGTTGGAGTGATGTGGAAGGTTTCGAAAGATTTTTAACTTCTATTGTAGAAGGTCGAGGAACGAACCTCTCATTGTGTAATCTTACAGCTTGGTTGACTGTGAAACAAAGTCGGAATAAAAGAACGAGCCTTAGAGTGAGAGCAATAAACTCTAAAGGTTGAATAAAATCATTTGAATAAAAGGAAGGTTTAAAGATAAAAAAACCTATAAGGTGTCACCATTCTTATAGGTCAGGTTTATAATTCCAAATTATAATTATTTAAATTAGAGCACGACCCTGTTTGAACTAAAGAAGATAGAAAACGATGAAAAGTTTAATAGAGAGATGCTTTTATAGCGGACTTTGAAGCAAGTATGTCTATTTTTTCAAACCAATATTCTTTATAAGTTGGCTACTCGATCAACAATCACTTTAGAAAATATATCAGCTCCTGTGTCATTTAAATGTGCATGGTCTTTAAAATAATGTTTCCTTTCGGAAAGGAAATTGGAGTAGTCCCAAAAAGGGATATTGTTCTTTTGTGCAATTGATTTAGCTACCCTATTAGAGAGAGTTTCTTCATTATGGAAATAGTATGGAGAATTAATCACTACTAATTTTATATTTCGTCTCTTACAATCTTGAATAAATAGCTCATATATTTTAACCTTATTACTATCTAATTCCGGTTTTTCATCGCTATAGACATCATTTTCTGGTTTTAAAGGCAAATCGTAGTTCCCATAAAGAGGAATGTACCCTTTATCATTTTGTTTATCTATATTATTAGAAATATTATTTTTCACTATTGCGAGGGCTAGTGAATTATAAGGATATATAAAGGATAGCTGTTTTATCTTTTCGACTTCACCTCTTAAATCCAGAACTTGTCTTATTTCGGGGTGGTTTTGATAGTACGGTAATAATGCATTCAGTCTTTCATAAGCCCTTGAGTCGAGCCTTAGTTCATCTTTCCTTAAATCTAAAAGCACTAACTTAGGGGTATGTCTTTTTAATAAACTCTCCAAAACGGAGTAGTAATAAAATAAGTATTGTCCATTTTGTCCAGCATTATAAAAAGACATTCGTAAAGAGCTATCGAATACGCTTGTTTTATAATGATGATGTGCTTTTGACGATCCTATAATTATTATGTCTTCTTTTGCTTTATCAATTGCGTAAGTTACATCGTAAAGAGGTCCACCTTTTTGAGTATAGTAATATTTTTTTAAAGTGGAGCCTATTGCAAAATCAAATAGAATTACAACTGAGACAAATAGTAAAATGTTAAGTAGTATGTTTTTTTTGAGATAGTTCATCTTTTTTAAAATTGGAAGTAAATGAATTGGCCGCCGTTAGCGCCTATTAAAAAAATTATTATTAAAATTATAGCAGAAGAGAAGTTTCTTATGATGGGGCTGTCGTTATAGAGAAGCGAGAAGGAATTAGGAAAGTACTCATTTTTTACTTCCATGCTTATTAAAAGCGCAATGCCAAGAATACAATAGGCCATTTCTACGGGTGAACTAATATAAAGTGATCCTTTTAAATTGAATATTTTTCTTATGATGATAAAAGCATCACTCAAACTATTGGCTCTAAAAAAAAGCCATGCGAAACAGGATAATAAAAATGTTGTGATGATATGTAAAAAAGGACTTGAGAAGACCTTTCTTTTGATACCTAACAGTTCTTTTAGCCTTTGTTTTTGTTTGTTGATAATAATTGCAGCTACTAAGTAAAATCCGTTAATAGCACCCCAGACAATAAAAGTCCAATTAGCTCCATGCCAAAAACCACTAACCAGGAAGACAAAGAATAGATTAAAAAACCATTTAGGAACAGATACTCTGCTTCCCCCTAAGGAAATATATAGATAATCAGTAAACCAGGTAGAAAGTGAAATATGCCACCGTCTCCAAAACTCAGATATGTTTTTTGAAAAATAAGGACGTTTGAAGTTGGTCATTAATTCAAACCCCATTGTTCTTGCAGCTCCTATGGCCATTTCTGAGTAAGCTGAAAAGTCACAATATATCTGAATTGCAAAAAATACGGTAGCAACAATCAAAGAAATTCCACTATGTTGTTCTACATTACCATAAATAGAATCTACATAAAGAGAAAGACGGTCAGCAATTACAACCTTTTTGAATAACCCTACAAGCATCAATTTTAATCCACTTACTAGTCTATCGTAGTCAAAATAATGCTTCTCGTGAAATTGATGTAAAACGTTTTGAGGACGTTCAATAGGACCTGCTACCAGTTGAGGATAGAACATTACATAGAGGGCGTAGATACCAAAATGCCTTTCGGCTTTTTGTTTACCTCTATAAACCTCTATTGTATAGCTCATCGCTTGAAAGGTATGGAAGGATAACCCAATAGGAAGTGCGATATTTCTAAGAATGGCTAAATCAGTTCCAAAAAAATTATTAATAACGGGGTTAATGATATTGTTATATCTAATAATCCAGTTTGAAATCCCCAGTTCTTTTAATAATGGTAAATGAACAGATAAAAGAGAATTAATATTGATTACGAAGAAATCGTAGTATTTGAAAAAACATAAAAAACCAATGTTCGCAATTAGACTAAGAATAAGAAATAGCTTTCGATTTCGTCCTTTACTGTTTTCAATGCAGATACCGGCATAGTAATCTACTACTATTGTAATTAATAGTATCAACACGTAGATAGGCAGAAAGGCCATATAAAATACAAAACTCGAGATTAAAAGTAGCAGCCATCTGAACTTATGTGGCAAGATAAAATAAAGAGAGGTGACAATTACGAAAAAAATTGCAAACTCTATGGAGTTAAAAAGCATTTCTATTATTTTTTTTCAGTAACGAAAACTCGTTCATAAATATTTTAGTGGGAACATTATATCTTAAATCTTATATGTGTCAGGTTTTCTTTTTATAAGACCTGAAGCATAGTTTTGGGTTGACATAAAGGCTTGATTATAAACAGAGGCTCTACCTTCTGCCTTCTGAAGTTGGGGTACCGGTTGAAACCGTTGTGCGATGAAACTCTCGTCAGTAGCTCTGCTATAGGCTCGATCTGCTTGTTTTAGAATTATGTAACGCTGCGGTGGCCTGCTCATAAAAAGCATTAAATTTTACATGCTTAACATGAACTATAAGTTTATCAATTGTCTTCTTCATTAAGTCAAGTTCATTGCCTTGAAATTTTATTGCCATATAATATTTAATGATTAAACGTCGTTAAATAGCCGGAATTACCAATTTTTCGTACCAACAAAATTTTTAAAAAGAACAGTTACCTTATGAAAGTAGCCCTTATTACCGGTATCACCGGTCAGGACGGAGCCTATCTTACTGAACTTTTGTTAAGCAAAGGATATTTAGTACATGGCATTAAGCGCAGAGCATCTATGTTCAATACCGACCGTATTGACCATCTTTACCAGGATCCACATGAAAAGCAGAGGAACCTGGTATTGCATTACGGAGATCTTACAGACTCAACTAACTTAATAAGAATAATACAGGAAATACAACCTGACGAAATTTATAACCTGGCAGCAATGAGCCATGTACAGGTAAGTTTCGATTCTCCTGAATATACAGCGAATGCTGATGGTATCGGTACCCTTCGTATTCTTGAAGCGGTAAGACTCTTAGGACTTACTAAGAAAACAAAAGTTTACCAGGCATCTACTTCAGAGTTATATGGTCTTGTTCAGGCAGTACCTCAAAGCGAAACAACTCCTTTCTACCCGCGCTCTCCGTATGCCGTTGCTAAACTATATGGTTATTGGATCACTGTTAACTACCGTGAAGCTTATGGCATGTTTGCTTGTAACGGTATCCTTTTCAACCACGAATCTCCGCTAAGAGGCGAAACTTTCGTAACCCGTAAAATAACAAGAGCTACAGCAAAAATTGCTTTAGGTCTTCAGGACTGCCTATACCTGGGTAACCTGAACTCGTTAAGAGACTGGGGACATGCAAAAGATTATGTAGAAGGTATGTGGAGAATTCTACAGCACGATGTACCTGAAGATTTCGTTTTAGCAACAGGTATCACAACTTCCATCCGCGATTTCGTAAAAATTGCTTTCGATAACGTAGGTATCGAACTTGAATTCTCAGGTGAGAACGAAAATGAAGTTGGTGTTGTATCTGCATGCAGACAGCCTGAGTATCAAATACCTGTAGGAACAACTGTAGTTAAAGTTGACCCTCGCTATTTCAGACCAACAGAAGTTGACCTTCTTATTGGTGATGCTACTAAAGCAAAAGAAAAACTTGGATGGACTCCAAAATATACGCTTGATGAATTAGCGCAGGAAATGGTTCTTTCTGATATTGAACTTTTCAGAAGTAATCTTCTTCTTAAAGAAAGCGGTTTTGCAATAAAAAATCAATACGAATAAGAGTGTAGGAGCTATGGAGACAATTTATATAATTGCTTCCGTAGCTCCTGCTCTTAACTATAAAAAGTAATGGAGAAACAAGCAAAGGTATATGTCGCCGGGCACCGTGGAATGGTAGGTAGTGCGATTGTAAGAAAGCTGCAGGCGGAAGGATTTACAAACATTATAGTAAGAAAATCTGCTGAGCTGGACCTGAGAAACCAGGCAGCAGTAAACGAGTTTTTTGAACAGGAGAAACCTGAATACGTTTTTTTAGCCGCTGCAAAGGTGGGTGGTATTCATGCCAATAATATCTATCGTGCGGATTTCATTTATGAGAACCTTATGATCGAGGCGAATGTTATACATGCCGCTTATGTAAACAAGGTCGAAAAATTAATGTTCCTTGGTTCTTCCTGCATTTACCCAAAAATGGCGCCTCAACCGTTAAAAGAAGAGTCGCTGCTGACAGGTTTACTGGAGGAAACAAACGAGCCTTATGCCATTGCTAAAATAGCAGGTATTAAAATGTGCGACGCTTACCGGTCACAATATGGCTGCAACTTTATCTCGGTAATGCCTACAAACCTGTACGGTCCCAACGACAATTACGACCTTAATAACAGCCACGTATTACCGGCATTATTACGTAAAATAATTGTTGCTAAAAAGAAAGGCTGTCCTCATATAGAAATGTGGGGTTCAGGTTCTCCGCGTCGTGAGTTCCTGCATGTTGATGACCTTGCAGAAGCATGTTATTACCTGATGGAAAATTACAATGAACCGGGTTTGGTAAACATTGGTACAGGTACAGACGTAACCATCCGTGAGCTTACGTTATTAATTAAGGATATTGTAGGTTACGAAGGCGAAATAAAACAGGATACCAGTAAGCCAGATGGGACTCCACGTAAATTAATGGACGTATCTAAGCTTGCATCCTACGGCTGGAGCGCCTCTATTTCCCTCGAGGACGGCATCAGAAAGGTATACGAAGAGGTAAAAGAAAACGACTGGAATTAAGACAAACCGTGTTTTACTGATTTGGGACCGGGCATTCGTCCTCCAATTAAACATCGTTGCGTCGCATTTCGTTCATCCGCAGTAATTCTGTTGTAGTCTTTTACTTACCGTTATTGTAATACAAATAGCTGCTATTATTTAATATAAGAACCAATTGTAAGAGCTGCCTCGATAAAGAGGCAGCTTTTTTTATTTTAATTTCCGTCACCGTAATTCCTTTTCTGCTATGTTTTAGCAAAGAGGTTATTAGTCTTGCATAAGGAGTTACTTTGATACCTTACTTCAGAAAAATTTATCTCCGCTTTACTTCAATAATTACAATTTATTTTACAAGTAATGCGTTTAAAGCGTTAGAGCTGTTTGTAAATGCCTTATTTAAATTTTATACTTATACCTTAAAATTCCGTTCTAAATCCTATTGGAAATACTTAAAAATTTTTTATAGTCATGCTAAAAAAAGATTTCAAGACCAACAATTTCGACCTAATTAGAATAGTTAGTGCAGCCCTTGTAATTATCAATCATTCTGTTGCCCATTTAGACTTACAAACCCCTTTTTTATTTAAAATGGTGCAGCAATTCCAAAGGGTACCAATGTTTTTTGTAATGAGCGGGTACCTTCTTTCTGCGTCTTTTGAACGAAATAATAATCTAAAAAATTATTTTACCAACCGTTTGTTAAGGATATACCCCGCACTCTGGGCTTGTCTGATTTTTACGGTCGTTGTATTTGCTTTAATAGGCAGAGTTAATTTTTTTAACAGCGAGACTCTTCCATGGTTCTTTAGTCAAATGCTTGGTATAATCTACACTCCGCATTTCCTGCTAAATTTCGGGTTTGGTTCCTACAATGGTAGCTTATGGACAATTCTGGTTGAATTACAATTTTACATAGCATTGCCTATCATTTATTTCCTAAGCACTCTTTTTTCCAAAAAGTTCTTAAAAGAGAAGACTAGCGATCTATATTTTTATTTTTTGTTTGCACTATCTGTTCTTCTAGCCATTTGTCTAAAATTATATTTTCCTTCTGATGGTCTCGAATCAAAGGTTGAAAAAGTAATTAGATATACTTTTTTGCCCCATATATATATATTTATGTCCGGGATACTACTGCAAAGGTTAAAGATATACAAATCGGATTTTGTATTCGGCAAAGGTTTGTATTGGGCTGCAGCTTATTTATTATTTGTCTATCTTGTTCCAGACTCAGCTTTTAAGGCAGTAATTGCTATGATGGTGCTTGCTGTATTTACCATTTCCATAGCCTATTCAAAGCCAGGCATTGCTACTAAGTTTCTCAACAATCGTGATATTTCCTACGGTGTTTACTTATACCATGGCATGTTGCTTACGCTCTTAGTTCAATTTAATATGAAAGGCAGCGGTTATTACCTTTTGCTTGTAGCCGTTGTAACCTTTATATTAGCATGTTTGTCTTATAAATTTGTAGAACTTCCTGCAATGTCATTGGCAAAAAAGAAAAATAAAACAAGGGATTCTAAAGATAAGCCCATTTTTAAAAAGAAGTTTTTGCCTGAGGTGCTTAGCGCCGGAGCGTTTAATGCGTCCAATGGGGCTTCAGCCAATTAAACCTAACTGCTTTTTAATAATTATATCAAAAATCGCTTAAAGTAATTTTTAACACAACAAGGGCCCCTATAACGGGGCTTTGTTGTGTTAAAGAGGTTCTTACTTATTATAAAAGAATATTCAAATTCCATAAGATTTCTTTTACTCTTTCTGTCAACTGATTTTATTTGTTTCGAATTCATTCTTCTGCAATTAATGCTCCTTCAAACAGCAGCAAGTTATTCGTATTCAAAAACTAAAAATAAAAGATCAAGGTGCTTTCTAATTTTAGTATCCTGCTTTATTTAAGAATTGTTTATTTTTAAATAGTTCTTCAAAAATTATTTTATGTCCAAGGTTATTTACATGCACTCCATCTCCGTAATTAATTGTAGACTTAATATAATAGAGGCTATCTGACAACATATCGTAATAGTCCAGCACTCCTCCGGAATATTCCGTTTGTAGTTTATAGTTAAATAACTTCAACCTTTTTCTTTTGTCTTCTTCAGGAAAATTACGCGGTTGAGTTGAAGTAATAAGAAAGGGAATTTTGTTATTCAGAATGATAGATGTAATCTTTTTATAGTTGTTTAAGATCTCAGCATCAGAATAATTATAAGCAATATCATTTGTGGGAAGATTTATTATAATATAATCAGGTTGATAGGTTAAGGCTTTGGTGATATTTACATTTGTATCTTCATCTGGTCTTCCCGGCATATTATCTGTGTTAGTTGGTAGAAAATGGTAAGTGGCGTATCCACCTACAGCCAGGTTTATGACTTTTATTTCTTTCTGATCTCGTTTAAATTTTGACGACAATAATCCTACCCAGGATGAATCAAAACGGCTGGCTCCAGTTCCTGCTGCTGTTGATGATCCTAAAATTACTAAAGTTTTAATGGGTGAAGAGGGATTCCTAATTATCTTCTTCTCACATGAAAAGTTTAGGAATAGTGAGATGTAAATTATTATTAGATATATACGGAAAAGCATGGATTGCACACTGAATTTATAAAGTTTGGTAATCATAGGTTTGTTCTGTTTTTTATCTAAATTACTTAAATTACTCTTCTCAAAGCAGGTTTATTAAAGAAAGGGCTGTACTAATTACTATTTTATCAGAAACTCCTTAAATGCTACTGTATCTGCCTTTCTAAAAATTTTGTATTCTCGTTCATCTTTTCGATTACTATTAGATTTTTGCAATTCATTAGTCTCAGAGTCTAAGGTGGTGGTCCTTCATCTCTAATTTTATAATTTGCCTAGTTATCACCTCATACATGCTGGTTCACCACCAAATTCCGTTTGGTAATCTCCTAAAGCTTATATATTGTTTGCCCTTCCACGTACAAAGCTTAACTCTTCTGTTACACTGCTACTCGTTGTCAAAGTTCAGAACTTTAATCTATAAACCGTAATCGCATTATTGAACACCCCCTTATGCTTATTTATCTTAATTATTTTAAAAGATGGAATGATACTTAGCGGAGAGACGAGCAAGGAGTAAAAGTTCCAGTTTTGGGAAAAAAGTTAATGCTTACTCCAATAATTGGAAAAATAATTCGTTTTATGTTGATAAAAGTGATTCTAACATGAGGATTGTTAATAAAATCTATAAACGGGAATTAAATCAAGGCAAATTCCAATATTTAGACAACTTCTTTCGTTTAAGAAAAAACTAAATTTTTACCAAATCAATAAAATGTACACTGTCAATTCTATGAAAAAAACTCCCACATGGCTCATTGCAGTTCTATCTATTGCCACCTTGTTTTTTGAAACTTCATGCATAAACACTAAAAAATCAGTTTATTTTGACAACGTCCAGGACACTTTGTTGCCTCAAACTATAGCAGATGTTGAATCTGTTATTCAAGCAAAAGACCTTTTGAGTATTTCCGTTAGCAGTTTAAATCCTGAAGCAACAGTTATATTTAATACACCTAATATTCCAACCATCTCCGCATCAACTGCTATAGGCACATCTACCCAAATGACGGGTTATTTAGTTGACCAGGAAGGAAGAATTCAGTTCCCTGTTTTAGGAAGTATAATGGCTGCCGGGTTAACAAAAAAACAATTGACGGATGAAATAACTAAAAGATTACTGGATAAAAAATTATTAGTTGATCCAATTGTAAATGTCAGGTTTTTAAATTTTAAGGTTACGGTTTTAGGAGAAGTAGCTCATCCTACTGTAGTAACTGTGGCGAATGAAAAAATCTCATTACTCGAAGCATTAGGTATGGCAGGAGACCTTACTATATATGCAAAAAGAGAAAATGTTTTACTAATAAGGGAAGAAGGGGGTAAGAAATTAGTGAAAAGAATTAACCTAAATTCTTCTAGCGTTCTAACCTCGCCTTACTATTATTTAAAAACAAATGATATAGTATATGCTGAACCTACAAAAGCTAAAGTCAGTGCTGCAAGCAATACTCGTCAATGGTTGCCTATAGTTTTAAGCGGATTATCATTTATTTCAATAATCTTAACATACGCATTCAGAAAATAAAAAATTATGCAAACTCCTATTAGTAATCAACAGATAGATAACTCTGAAGATATCGACCTTATTGGTACTCTCTTCAAATATTTAGTTTATTGGCCTTTATTTGTCGGGCTGCTTGTATTATCCTGCGCTATTGCTTTTGTTTATATGCGTTACAAAGTTCCTATCTACCAGGTTACAGCTTCTGTATTGGTAAAAGATGATAAAAAAGGAATTGATGAGAAAAGTATCCTCGAAGCTATGGATATGTTTGGGGACAAGAAAATTGTAGAAAATGAAATTGAAGTTATTAAATCGAGGGATTTAATGAGAGAGGTAGCGAACAATCTTAAATTATACGCTCCTGTTTATTCAACTGGTCAGGTCAAAGATGTTCCTGCCTATACAACTTCCCCCGTTTTAGTGGAGGCGAAACATCCCGAACTTCTATCTGGCCCAA
>Ga0181463_1000237_pt2 | contig 13222 bp, 11 predicted proteins | sample InSIn1gowninarea_FD_119071 | JGI IMG/M metagenome (GOLD analysis project Ga0181463, IMG submission 119071) | Clean room microbial communities from NASA Spacecraft Assembly Facility at Jet Propulsion Laboratory, Pasadena, California, USA -... ... | reverse complement strand
GTCAAGGTCGAGACTCCTCCCCCTCCTCCACCTGCTCCCGTCACTCCGGTCAAAGCCCCTACACCGCCACCACCAGCAGCGCTGACTCCTGCCTCTCTCATCGCAGAACTGCGCAGCGAACATGGCTCTCTAGCCGGCGCTTTCGACGCTTTCTTCCGCCCTTTCGCCCAGACCGTTGCGCACTACAAGCCTACTCAGCAACCAACCTCCGCCGACCTGACCGCCGAAAACGCAATCCCACCTCACCAGCCTGAGCTTCAGAAGGAGGACATCGATGTCTTGCTCTCAGGAAACGCTTGGCGTCCCATGACCGACGAGCAACAGCGTCTCTGGGAGCGTCTGGTCATCTCGCCTAGTGGTACCATCATTCGTCACATGGAGCCTCAGCTCGAGGAACGTTTCTTGGCCATGGAAGCCATGAACCGCCAGCTGCCAGAGAACTTGAGATTCCACCCCATCCAGCACAGCAACACTCCTACTGATGTCGACTTCCCCGCTGTGGACATCAACGTTCTGCGTCGCGAGTTTGAGGGTGCATCCAATGGCAACCGCCACCGTAGCGCAAATGCAATGGAGAAGGCCGTCGAGGAGGGTAGCAAGAAGGGTAGCTTCCTGGTTGACACCGCTGGCAAGTATGTCAACGAGTTCATCATGCCTCCTGTCCCTCTCAGCCCTCCCAGCGAGAAGGCTGTCAAGGAGGAGCAGCAGAGAGACAAGAATCACATCGTTAGTGTCGAGGATTTGGAACGCAGACTCGCTGAAGCTAGACGTTTTGCCGACGATAAGGAAGCTGGCTTGCGCCGTCTGGTCAAGAGAAACAGAAAGGTCATTGGTTTGACACACTGAGAAGCTGTCTAATTCGCACAACAAAGATCCGAAGATGTTCCTGCTGGACGCTCTTTTCTTTCAAGACACGAACACCCCAAGCGACGCACGAGATGTGGTCACTGGCTTCTGCTGAGCTTTAAAGCATCGCCATCCAGACATTAGCATTCTTTCTTCCCCTCAGACCTGTGGAAAGAGGTCATTTTTTTCCATCCATTGTACCATTAGCATTACAGTTAGCATTGCAAGACGGACATTCGTAGACAGAAGCCGCTAGAATTCATTCATGTATCATACTCGAGAGTTGTTCAACAACGGTGCGATATTTCTATGATCTCTGTGTCTTTGAGCTAATTGCAGGGAAAATTGAAGTTTGCATACATCATCCAGCATCGAGTCAGGGGCATGTGAAGCATGTGTATTGGTCAGAGAAACAGGGACCATCGACAGCAGATCGGGCCTGATTGTAATCCATAGTTGCAATGTGCGGTAGTCTGCATGGGGATACTGTACCTCAAACAATTGCAATATGAAGCCCGGTACTGCGAATACATACACGCGGCTGAGTTGAAGTCATCGCTTAATTGACGATTCGGTATCGAAGGAATTGACGATCTAAAGGCAAGGGTCGCTGAAGGATAAACGGTTGAGCGCAAGCACAGCGAATGTTGTAAAGCAGAAACATGATCGGAATGCTTGTGAAAAGAACCAGACGGCAAGGACACGGCTGCGTTGTGGGCTGTACATCGATACCAATCGTTGCCTTCATTATCACGATGCCATCGGCTTACCCTTCTGTTACCTTCATTCTGCGTTCCATCAAAGGGTGTTGGTATCGTGTCTACAACGTTGCCAAGCAAGAAGGCCTACCAGCATCCTTTTCTCTCTGATCGTTCTACGATATTTATTTTCCCGACAGACATTGCAGAGACTTCCCTGTCGTCTCTCTCGCTCCTCTCTGATGCAACAATGATCGTAAGGGTTTTACGTTCCTGTCGCTGGTATAATCGTCGCATCGACGATTCGCGGGAACATGCCCTTCCGTTCCGCATATTGCTTGATACGAATTGTCGGATGTACTCATGGGGGACCGCCATGCCTACCTCTACAGTCTGTCGGGACTTTTGGCCCCTGCTGGAGCCAATATCGCCGTTGAGTTCAATGCACGTCGTGAGTTGCGTCTCCAAGCACTTCCAAGCAGCTTGCGCTCAACACCAAGTTCAGTCGATCTTGACCAACTGCCTCTTCCGAGTGAAGCAAGAACCTCTATAAGCAGAGACGTGGGTCTATGATCTACAGGGTATATTGAAATGCAGTGGCTTGCCGCTGCTGGCAGATCCTGCAAGCCAGACTGACAATCACATGAGAATTGTGGCCTGATGCCTAGATTATCCGAAGGAACTGGTTATACCCTCCGCTTTGATGCCATGGAGGCGACACCATCGGCTGAAAATCTGGCTGTTGCTTCGCTATTAATCGAAGCAGAACCCTGCTTCGGTACGTACTACACGGTGAGTGTGTCGAGCATCCTGCACACATGATAGTGGGTGGCAGCGGGTGATGATTGGTCGACGAAGCGCTCCGCGCTCCTCTCGCGTCCTTACACGCCTCAATGTCATGTAAGCTTCGCAATCCAACTGCACTCGAGCCACCGTCTGCAGGACAGCCTCGACACATGCATACCGGTATTGATTATGATTTATCACTTCTAACTACCGTCGGCTATACTTATATTGGCTAACCATCAGCTCCGCCCTTTCTGCGCGGGCAGCGCGGCACACGCGACTATATTCTCGTTGGTACACACTCACCATGAGCCACTCGTTTTCGACCGCTCGTTCTATTCGAGCTGGTGGGTTGGGTATGCTTTGATGCCTCGTCTGATTCAAGATATCATAAATGCCATGAAATGCCTTGTGCCGAAAACCAGCGAACAACTCGACTACAATCATGTCTGCCAGCAAATGTCCGCATCTGCCAACAGAGATACAAATGAGCATACTAGAGCTTCTTGCAGAAGATGCTCGACATGCGGTTTCAACGCTCCAATACGACGAAGCATGGCGCTGCTATGCTCAATTCCTTTTACCTGCCATCCTCGTCAATCGAGATTGGTCCGCACGAGGCACAAACCTGCTTTGGCGTGAGCCATTCACTCCTGCATTGGCCAGGATACAGCCCCAGCGCCAACAGCTGTATGCCGACAAAGTTCAGAGCATTGGGCTCTATCTCTACCGTCAAGATCACGTGGAGTGTCCTGCAGCTTTCGCGAGCCTGAGCTTCAAGCAGTTGAGAAGATTGGAGATCAATTCTTGCCCGCCTTGGATGGAGCTCGACCTTCGGCCATACATGAGCTCCAGTATTACATCTTTTACCATGTTGGGATGTCCTCATCTTCCCAGCTCTCTACTCGATCTAATTGCTTTTTGCTGTCCCAAGCTTCAAGACGTACACCTTGACTATATGGCTGGACGTCATAATAACGAGCATCTCGTCAAATTCTTGCGCAAATGCAGACATCTACGGGACTTCACGTTAAGCTCTCAAGATGGTTCAAACCTGTCGTTGGACGTGCTGGAGACTTTGTCATCCCGAAAACAGCTTGAATGTCTCTACGCTCCCACAAATCTCATCTCGTACCACTCGATAGAGACAGTCATGCAAGGAAATTCGCGCCTGCGTCCTTTTCACAACGCACGCAACTTGTGCTTGAGCATCGAATCGAGAGCAGTGAGACCCGTTCTTCTGGCGGCCGAATTTCTGGTTGAACTTGAATTGAATCTATCTGATGCCGAACACGATGTCTTTGGGACCATTGGATCGTTTTTCTGCTTGGAGACGCTTGAGATTTTTTTCTCTACTGCCAAACACCTCTCCATACAAGAGCTACAATCGATATCGGGTCTGACGCGTCTGAAGGAGCTTACTATTTGCGGACCTCCCTCAGATCCATACCAAGCGAATGGACCGCTGCTAATTGCTCATGCTTGGACCGACGATGACTTCGAGTCCTGGATATCAAGTTATCCTCATCTGGAAAAGTTAGAGCTTGGCGTTCGTCCAATCGCTAGCCATTGGATTTCAGAGACCAGGTTGGTTGGGAAGAGCTGTCCAGAACTTACTATGCTGTCGATGGATGGTATACATGATATTGGGGCTTGGAGGGTATCATCTCAGCCTTTGTTTCCCATGCTGCTCGAACTCGAACTTGGACAGCTAAAGCCATGGCCCTTTTCTACTAGGTAAGTTGGGCGAGAATTGCATTGGTTTGCACAAGCTTACACGAGAACAGTGCTGAGCAGACTGAAGAATATGCAATGGGGCTTGCACGCTTGATACACCAGCATGCGCCTGTGCTGGAAGAACTCAGCTGTGGACGAGATGATCTTGCGGAGGCTGTCGAGCAAGCGTACGAACGACTGAAACACGCATCTGGGCAAGACGACGATGATGTAAACATTGTGATGTCTGGTTGATTGATATCGACAAGACATGTGCACTCAGAAGACGCCAAAACATCCAGGTAAAAGGTTTTTGTTATGTATGATCTGTATAATGTGTGACACATTTCGATTACTACCTTTGCGAAGAGAAATGTTTATGGGGGCCTTTGACGGTTGGCACGCACATGCACTTAAACTTTTTAGAGCCGTTGTTGGAATCGAAGAACCACATTGTTTCGGTGGAGTCGAGTTCCATCGCACCTGGCTGTAGCTATCAATTATTTTAGTACATGCAAAAAGGCATACCAGAATGGGTGATTACCTCATTCGTTGGGATCATAATATTTGTTGAGCTGACCGTGATCTCCAGGTACTCCTTTCCGCATTCAGGAACAAGACTCAGGCCTGCGCAGTCGGAAAGATTGTGGCGTTCAAGAGCATCCGCGAACTCTGTAACGAAGCTAGAGTGGCTATTCAAGGCGTCTTGCAGTCCAGCTCTAGAGGGAACAAAACGATACTCGTACGGTTGAAGCTTGCCATCCTTCATTCTCCATGCCTGCGGAATGACGGATCCACCGCACGGAGCACGGGCCTGGGATGGCCATGGTGAAGAAGTGTTCTTGTACGATACCATAGCTTCTCCTTGTTTGAGACGAGCATGGCGATGCACCAAGATTACGCCAAACTTATCAGCAAGCCCATGGGTCAGAATCAAAGTTTTTAGAGATTCGTCGACGATACCAGGACCTTTCCTTGACTGGAACATGTCGTCGGCTTGAGCTAACGAAAGAATATTCTCTTGGGAATCAGAGGAAGTCGGAGTAGCCATTCGTATCGAAGTTGTGCAGAAGTGTCAAGATGCGAAAAGCAGCGACAGAAGGAAGTGTCAACGAGTAGAAATGAGCTCTGAACCGCACACCTTTATAGTATTGATCGATCAGTACCACACCTTGATCGAATTACCAATCACTGGGCATGGCCCTAAGCTGGAAACAGAGGCGGTTCGCGTACACCATTGATTTTCGCTTTGCTGGCATATATGATCTTCTACGGAGGACTACTCTATCTGCTGTAAAAGTATAGCGGCCCAGCCACTCTGCTTGAAGCCCGGCTCAATCACATAGACAATCATGACGTAAAGATCGACCGCGCATGTATATACGCGCTTTCCTGCAAGAGCTCGACTGTTCATTTCGAGTCTCTAGTGGAAGGAACGCCCGTGATGCTTGATCCTCTGTTGACTGCGTAAAGCATCACGTACGGCTGGGTCAAGTTGCTCGAAAACTCATCAGTATGCGCAAGCAAATCCACTTTTACCTGGAACTTGAGAGCAGCATATCATTCAAGCCCTCCAGCGTCAGTGCCGCCTTCCTGCGTACACCATACAACGTTGTTATGCAGCAGAGTAACGATTCAGTGGTACTCTGCACCACGGAGGCGATTCGTGACTGCGCCATGCGATCTTCAGGCGCCTAGAGAGTAGCGAGTGGGTGTCAGTGATGCCCCTCAGCCCATGCATGATGGCGGCGCTTAATGAGATTGAGGCTTTGCAGTCATTCGTCTCAGCAATCAGCGCCACACATCACCATTGGATCATCGCTGGCTGCCTAGCTTGTTCTCTTCTTGACTCGTCGTAACCAATGGTTCAAGATCCGCTTGGTGACAACACATCGATCGAAGCACGGCATGCCTTTCTACTGCGCCATGCGATGACCTGGTTCTCCGGAATGGTCGTTTGACACACTCTACATCAACTCGAGATCCTGTATGTGTTGACGCTTGGAGAGGCGAACATCAAGCTAGGGTAAGAACGGTCCCGTTTATTTACTGTCCGATGGCCTATCTCGAGCTGATTGTTCAGTGTTCAGGGACTCATGACTTCAACGACATTACAGCGCCAGAGGATGAGGGACAGACTGAAGGGTATTTTTCCCAGAAGATCGAGACCTGTCTCACCGAACCCCCCAGTGGTGAATGTATCATCCTCTGATATCTCTCGACAAACATACACGGTGACTGCGACATCATCAATATCTACTCAGAGACCCAGTACGGTACCTTTGGCGTCGTCGAGCTTTCTACAGACCTCACCACATTTTAAGTCTGTGGCCTCAACACTTAACTCTACTATCGGTCCGGTTCCTCTGGCACATACATCCTCCTCAGTGCCGACGCCACCATCGCAGCAACCAACACTCAGTGGCCCAACAGTCTCTCCGTCAGCTACTTTACTCAGTCCTCCGACCAATCTTGCCTTCCGAGCAGCGTTACAGAAGCACATAGACAAATTATCGGAAGCGGAGAGACAAGAATTTCGTCAAGCAAACGTGACAATCTCACCAGACGGTCTTCTGGAACGGATCAAATCATTGAATACAGAGCATGCCTCAAATTCGTCGTTTCGTCCTCATGCAGAAAAGATTGCCAGATTCCTGGGACTTCTGAATCGTTTGCTTGGAGGAGTAGCCATCGCCATCCAGGCGAATCCCGATATCTCATCAATCGCTGTTGGTGGCGTCAAGCTGATAGTCGATATTGCTATGGGATTTACCAAGTTCTTCGACAAGCTTGTAGACATGTTTGATCGACTCAGCGATATCATAGCTCCGTTAGAACGCTATGCCGAACGTCTCGAGCTGCCGATAGTGAAGGATGCTCTTACCAATGTCTATGGCGATATCTTAGACTTCTATAGAGCATCCACAGCCCTATTCATAGACAGAGATGGCCGATCAAAGGCACATGCCACTTTCGACATGTTTCTACACTCACAGTGGAAGCCTTTCGAGATAGAGTTTGGTGAGATTGACAGCAGAATGGATCATCATCGTCGTGTTCTGCTAGAGGCAGCACAAGCAGAGTTATTGTCCACTGAAGGCAGAAAGAAGCAACGAGACGAACGAAAGTATTGCCGGAGATAGCTTTATCGCAATATACTGACTTATCATAGTCGCCCAGAGGGAGAATTTCCTACGCTGGTTGTCACCATATTCGTTTGAGCACAAGCAAAATCAAACATTCCGAACCAAGCATCCAGGCACAGGCGATTGGTTGTTGCAGACAAGAGAGTTTTCACAGTGGGTGAATTCGACATCCTCTCGGCTTTTGTGGTGTTATGGCAAGCGTAAGTGTCTTTGGACATTCTTGGTGCAGTTCACTAACCAGATGTTGTAGCTGGTGCGGGAAAATCTGTTCTAGCGTAAGGCAAATACTGTGCTCTGTGTCACTATGAGCTAACATGATTGTGTAAAGATCGCATGTCATCAACTACATCCAACAAAATTACCTCGGAATGAACACGGGTCTCTGCTTCGCTTATTTCAGTTTCAAAGATGCGACATTCCAAGACTTGACGCTTTTGGTACCATTGTTCCTAAAACAACTATGTCTACAACATGGTATGATACCAGACGAGCTCATGAAAGTCAAGCAAGAGGTAAAAGAGCCTGCTGATATATCAGACACCGACCTTTTCACCGACATCACAAAACTGTACCAGCGGGTCTTCATCGTGGTGGATGGGCTTGACGAGTGCGCTCAAGAACGACGATCATCGATACTCAACTTCATCGTCAAAGCATCAGGTGATTCAAACTCCGATATCAAAGTCTTCGTAAGCAGCCGCAAGGAGTCTGACATCAGTGCTCGGTTCAAGCATCTTAACACACCAGCAATGGAGCTTGAGACGGGGAAGATTACTCCAGATATTCGAAGTTTCGTTCAACATGAGGCCTTTCGACTCAGAAGAGATTCCGAGCTTCATGTTCGAGATGATGCTCTACTTGTGGAAATCGTTCACAAAGTAGTGGAAAGGTCGGATGGCATGTGAGTCTTCTACTTGATCTGATCACATCATTCTTCTAAACATCTAAGGTTTTTGTGGGTGAATCTGCAGTTGCAGCAACTCTGCAGGACCAGTAGAGGCAGGAGTCAGCGCTGCTGGTGGTGGCGGTGTAGGGGCTTTGACCGGAGTGACGGGAGCAGGTGGAGGAGGGGGAGGAGTCTCGACCTTGACGGGCGTGGCGGGCTTCTCTACCTTTGGTGGTTCCTCGGGCTTGGCCTTCATCTTAGGAGAGGCGGGACGCGAGGGGACAGGAGTGACTGCAGTGGGCGTGGCTGCAGCAGGTGTCGCGGGCTTTGCGCTCTTGGACTTCTTCTTGCGACTGGTGATTGCCTCCTGAATGGGCTCCACAATAGTTTGAACGTCCTTGGTCAAGATTTCTTCAGTCGCCTGACGGGCCTTTTCTTGACGCAACTTCTTCTGTTGACTCTTGGTGTTCTGGCGGACGTATGCGGAGCCGACTCTGCTAGAGGTTGGTGGAGGGGGAGTATTTGCGCGAGAGAGCGAAGTGGAGGTGACAGAAATGTCGTCAGAGACGTGCTCACTGCCAGGAGTGCCGGGTGGTTGAATCGAGGCAATGCTGGGTTGTCTTGATGGCAAGCGAGATGCTGCAGCGGGAAGTGTGCGAATTGCGGGCGCAACAACAGGTGCGGGTGGAGGCACGGCTGTTGTGAGACGCAGAGTGCGCGGAGCCGTCACCTTTCTGGCTGAGTCTGAAGCAATGCTAGGGCTTTGTGGGCGCGATGTTGTGATGGTGTTCCAGGTGCGAGGAATATTCTCAGCCTTGACCGGGGTCGAAGTATTTGAAGTGGGGACTTCACCACCCTTGAGGACGGCAGCTGTGATGTCAATCTTTCCAGGGTGCTTCTTCTTACTAACAGTCTCACCAGCAGCAGACTTGGCCGCGGCAGCAGCTTCTGCGGGTGTCAAATCCTTGACAAGGTCTACTGTCTTGAAAGCAGCCTGAGTCTTTTCTTCGTTGGAAGCGCCTGGAGGCGCCGACTGTGTCTCCGGAGTCTTCGCCTGAGATGCTGCTGCCTTCTCGAGCTTTTCAGCAGCATTCTTCTGAGCGATAGCTTCAGCTGCGGCTTGTGCAGCAGCAGCGGCTTTCTCGGCCTTCTCAAGTCTCTCGGCTTCCTTCTTGGCGAGCTTGTCGGCTCTCTTTGCTTTCTTTGCTTCTGCCTTCTCTGCCTTGAGTTCAGCCTTGGACGGAGTCTCGACCTCAGCACCTGGGGCGGTATCGTTGCTCTCGGCATATTCCACGTTAGCAAGATGCGATTCGGACCTTCCGCGTTTTGTAGGAGTAGCAAATTCGTCAATGAGATTGGCGAAAGGTCTACTCTCGTGTCTCAATGGTGTTGGGGTACGCGAGGGTGTTCCGGACAGGACTGGGACAGCAGGAAGGATTTGGGAGTTTCCGCGTCTGAGACTTGCTCTCGAACTAGATCGCGAGGTTGGCAGAGAAGCAGCCGTGTCATCCTTCAGAGGAGCGATGACAGGAGCCGTGAAACCTGGGGGAATTGATGGTGTCGAGCGTCTGGGAACATCATCCTCGTCGTCGAGGTCAAGAGATGGCAACGACTGACCAAGACCTTCCAGACCTGGAGGCACTGGTGGGGTTGATCGTCCGGGCTCATCGAAGAGATCTGATGAAAGATGAGCTGCACCACCGAGAGAGGAAATGTCTGAGATATCTATACCTCCAGTCAGCACTGTTCTAAAAGTTTTGTTTTGTATTCGTCGAATAGAAGCGACTGGTTTCGGCAGATAGTAGACGACCGCCGAGGGAGAAATAGCTAGTATACATGATGTGGTTCACACAGAGACGCCAGTGGAAGTGTAGAAAGAGGTGCAAGACGGCAGACACTGACTTTGTTAATCTACCAATCTGCGACTTCAAAAGGTAAGAAGATACGTACAAGAATGTGGCTAGCGTTGCAGAGACGTAAGAGGCATAAGGAAATGGGAAAACTCCTGCCGTTCATATAGCCACAGCGGCAAATGCATCGATGACAACTCCGAAGCTGACGAGAAGAGCCAACCGGACATGATATAAAACCCGAAACGCCAGTGGCTCGAGATTCTGGGAATCTCTTTTTGGGAAGGCCAATGCTGTGCTCGCTTTCCACCCTAAATCAAGACGCCAGTAGCAAAGTCATGGGGAATAGATGAACATGACGGAAAGGAAGGAAAAAGACAAAAGGACAAGCAAAGCAAAACAAAGAACTCAAACAAAAATCAAAGGGGGAAGCGGTCGTCTACCATCTGCGATAAGCACCAGCGTCGGCGCTGCCGTACACATTGTGCAACCCACCTTGTCCCTGACCAGTGAATAGCCCCTGGTTTCCGATTTGACCAGCTTGGTGCAGTCTGGCCTGAAGAATGCTCGGGTCTGCTACATCAACTACACCACCTCCAGAGGAGGAAGTGTTAGCATGTTTGTGCTTTTTGCCCTTCTTTTTGGGCTTCTGAACAGCGTCTTGGAAAGCTTGAGGCTGAGTGCCATAAGGAAGATTCAGAAGACCAGGGGCTGGAACTGGGACTGGGCTGGAACTGGTGGGATGCTGGTGTAAGAAAGAAGGAAATAATAACTCACGCTTTGCGGCATCTGACATTTGGGCACCGCCACCGAGGTTGCGGCTTCTCAAAAGATCTCTCATCATTTCGTCGTTAGGATTGCGTCCGGTTGAGTTGGCGCCATAACCCAAGCCGCTTGTAGCAAAGCCGTGGCCCTGACCAAACATGCCACCTCCGCTGAATGGAGGAGTGCCGGTGGTCTTGAGACCAGGAGGAGGGCCCTGGACATTGCTATAGAAACCGCGTGGAGGAGGTTGCTGGAACGAGGACTGGGAAGGCATCATGGAAGATTGTTGGTTCATGAGTTTGGGGTTTGCGACAGGCTTGACGGCAGCCGAGGCCGTGTTGGAGTCGTTGGCGAAAGTGTAGCGTGAGACATTGCGAGCGTGGCCGGCCGGAGCAGCAGTCGGTGGCTGGAAGGGAGGTTGAGATGAGGCGGTTGAAGGCGTCTTGAATTGTTGGAGGAGCAATTGCTGGCGTTGCTGAGCAGTCAAGTTGCTCAGATTGGGAGGGTTGAGGCTCAAGTTGGAGAGCTCATTGGTAAGGAACCCGCCATCGATGACTGAGTTTGTGCGCGAAGGAGGCTCAATGGCGTGCTGCGGAGATTGACCACGGCCCATTACGTCTTCAGGCTCACCTCCGAGTTGCATACTGCCACCAAGCTCGGGGCCGTTTTCGTCCTCGACAGTGTTCACAACGGACTGTTGAGCGAGTTGAGCTTCAGCTTCCAGGCGTCTGCGCTCCTCGTCTTCCTCCTCTTCGCGTTGTCTCATTGCACGTCTCTTGGCTCCGCCGCGCGGGTCGAATAGCGAGGGGAAATTGTCAAAGTCGATGCTACTGTCTTCCAATGCCCTGACGGAGAGATTGAATTTGAGGTCGTGTGATTGGAAGGCCTTGAACATGTGGGTGAAGGGATCCTCGACAGCGGGCTTCTTCTTCTTGACGGGTGCGACAGGAGCTGGAGGTGGACTAGGAGTTGCGGGCTCTTCGGGCTCCGGAGAGGGAGACGGTTCGCGCTCGGGTTCTGGCTGAGGCTGGGGCTCAGACTTGGGCTTCTCCTTAGCTGGTTCTTTAGGCATGACGAGTGAGACGGAGCGACTGCTAGCTGTGCGGCTCATTTGAGGAGCTCTTGATGCCCAGCTGGCAGTTGAAGGCAGCGCGGGGCCGTCGTGCTCGACACTAGGGCTTGGAGGAATATATTGCGAGTCTTGCCTCGAGAGCGTGTGGGCGGCGGCCACAGGCTGTTGACTCTGTGGTGGGGGCTGTGAAGTGGCTTGCGACTGGGCCTGCGGATGCTGGGTCGAGATGACGTTCATCGAAGACAGGTCCTGGCGGGTGAAGCTGTCATTCTCTTCACCAGGCTCATGCAAGAACATGCAATTGCGGTTGGTGCACTGTTCGTTGCGCAAATAGGCCGAGCAATACTTGGTCGTGCCGAACTGAGCCCTCAGCACCCTATCGCCGTTTTGCGAGCCGTCGACGGCAGTGATGCACGAGGCGGCGTCTTGTTTGCGAGCGTAGGTAACGTACACGCCGACAGACTGGGGGTTGATGTTGTCCTTTGCCTTACTGACGACTATCTTAACAATCTTGCCGTATTGACCAAAGTACTGATCGCCACGGAGTGTCTCGAGCAGTCGGTCTTCCTGCACTCTTGGGCTCAAACCGGTCACATAAACCAGGTTCTTTTGCACGACGCGCAGGCCAGCGAGATGCTTGCGGGAGAGGGTGTCGGCCTCGCGCTTCTGGGCTTCCTTTTGGGCGGCAGCAGACTGCTTCTTTTGCTTGGCGGCTTGTTTGGCTCTCCAGAGGGCTTCCCTAAGATAGACGTTAGTGATGGAAGGGGAGCGGGCAGGCAGGGATGAGTACTCTTCCGGGCCAGGCTTGCGGAACTCTATGTTGGCATCGTCATACGGGCGGCGACAGGCAGGGCAGAGGCCATTCATGTTGTTGCGCACATTGTGATAGCAGAACTGGCAGATCTGGGAGTGCTTGTTAGCTGGCGAGAGTGTTTCAGGGTGGGCAGTCAGCACAAACCTGATAACCACAGACGCAAGGCCGAAAGCCTCGATCTGAGAGATCGAACTCCTCAACACAGAGAGGACATGTCTCTTCTTCATCGTCGTCGATGAACTGATCTTGCTGGGTCCGCGACATGGCGTGGGCTCTGTGTAGTTGCGGAAGTAGTGATGCGAAGGAGAAGGCGGAAAGGGACAAGGCGCGCAGATGCGGAGGATAAAATGCAGCAACGCGGATAAAAGACGAGAAAGGACAGTTGGATTCCGAGTTGAATTAGAAGGAGATGGAATAGTGCTGTTGTAGTGTAACAGCAGCGGCCGCGGGAAAGAGCAACTCAGCTGCTCTGCTTGCGCTGCCAAAGAGAAGGAGACTGTGTGGCCCGCCCGCACGCCGCCGGCCTCTGATTGGCCAACCGCGGCTGGAACGATGATGACCATCATATCGTTCCTTCCCAATTGCCTACTGCTTTGTCGATAGCAAGCATCCAAACACACAATGGCTCTACGACAAACCGCCA
>Ga0181463_1000300_pt1 | contig 13245 bp, 8 predicted proteins | sample InSIn1gowninarea_FD_119071 | JGI IMG/M metagenome (GOLD analysis project Ga0181463, IMG submission 119071) | Clean room microbial communities from NASA Spacecraft Assembly Facility at Jet Propulsion Laboratory, Pasadena, California, USA -... ... | reverse complement strand
TTAGCCAGGTAAAGCGAGGAGGCAAACTACGTTTTGACAATGCTTTAAAAGAGGAACCAATTGGCGAGTTCGGAGTCTATTATGTTCACGATGATAAAGCACCGGAAGGTCGTTTTAGTGAAACTTTCACCCTTGCTGCCGCGCCAGCCCAACTAAATAATAAATCTCTTGAAGATGTTGCTGCGTTTGTTAATGGCCGCTATCCATTAGATGAACGTGCAAAGATGATTGGTGTTGCAAATGGAGCTACTAATGCAACCAATGCAGAAACCCTACCTGGAAATAATCTCCCTTTCATTCATATCATGATCCCTTATTCAAGTCACTCGAATGAAGGTTTGGATGGAGTGGAAATTGAACTTCCGGCTTTAGCAGTAAAGGCTACTCATAACGGTGTTTTTCCAATCAATATTCGCGTTAAAGATCCTCTATGGCAAATGCGCGACCTGACGGATTTCAGCTTTTCTGTTAAGCCTAACGAAGCTCATACTTTATGGATTGATACACGTGATCGCATTTTACCTGAAGGTCATGCTTTGTATATTTCGATTGCAGGCGCAGGTGCTGACCTCACTCCCACTTTGCTTAAAGGTGCACGGGTGCGATTGATATACAAAACAAAACAGGAAGCGAGACCAGAGCATGAACTAGATCGTTTTACACAGGTAAGAGATCTATACGGTTTTACTGTTGAAGAACGTCCAACATCGCCAAGACTTAATCTTGCCAATCGTTATTATGCTGATGAAGATGATCTTTTAAAAGTTAATCCTGAGCATTGGCTGGGCAAGGCTTATAAGTATGTGCTAACAAACAATGTAAAAGACAGGCCTGAATATAAAGTACCTGTCGCTCCCGCCGGCATTCCTCAATGGGCATTTCTACAGGTTGAATATCTTAAACGGATCGCAAATGTCATCAACTACTACATAGATAACCGACAGTTAGCGAATGGTGAATTTGGTGGCGGCTTATCTGATGACGATGACTTTACCAATATGTTTCCCGGAACTGCTTTCATGGGTATCGAGCCGGAAAAAACATTGAAGTCACTACGCTTAATGATGTCGGGCTTTTATAACCAGGAGCGTGATCCTTATTATGCGCCATTACGTCAACCAAGTCTTCCACTTTTCACCAATGGCATTGCTACAATAAACACAGACTTGTTGCATGCTTATGAAGAAGGAATTGAAGCAATAGGTCAACTTCAATTATTGGATTACGGAAACCCTGCTCACATTAATCATGGCATGGCTGCAGCAAAAAGAATACTTGAAGATGTAACACAAATCAATGGAGCAGGCCATCGTCATTTCCGGTCGCGCTTTTATAGTGGAACAGCAATGTCTAAAGAAGATCCATGGCAATGGTCCGGCGGACATTCTTATCATGTAATGCATCCCGCTTATTTACTTGCTCTCTATAATGGTAATCCTAGATTGCAAAAAATGATTGTTGAAGTTGCAGATGGTTTGCTCGCTCATGCTGATGCGAATGGCGATGTTTATACCGATATTAATTTTAGCACTGATAGTGTTCGTGGCACAACACGAACACAAAATCCATGGGAGATATTTAAAGCAGCATACGACATTACAGGAGATGCTAAATATTTAAAGCCGATCAAAGAACAAAGGTTAACTGATACCCACCAATTTAATCCAGATAGTGTAGCAGCAAGATATATAGAACGAATTAAAGACTTAGGCGCACGTGAATATATCAACACCGTTGGAACTGTTTGGATAGACCGCATCGTTGCTCCTGATAATGATTTACAAACAGATCGTCTTGGAGGTGTAGCACTATCGAGAACAAGTAACATTTATCCTCAGAACTATGTTAGCTGGAACATTGATAAACCGGCTACTTATGAAAGCGCTGCCTTTTTTGTTTCAAAAGCGAATGCTACAAACATCATTGTTATGGCTTACAACCTCGAACAAAAACCGGTAAGTGCAAACATGACTGTCTGGAATACAAAGCTAGGAAGATGGCGTATAACACAAGGAGTTGATAATAACGATGATCAACAAATAGATGGAAGTTCTACACAGCGAATAATAGACCTTGAACGAGGAGAAGCAATTAAGCTAACCTTTCCTCCACGTAAAAATTCAATCATAAAACTTGAGCTAGTTCAGGCTGCTAAAACAGATTATAATCAACGGGCTGATGTTGGCATTGGACCAACGGATGTTTCAATTAAAGACAACGAAGTAACCGTAAGAGTTTATAGTCTTGGAGCAATTGATGCTCCTGCAACAACATTACAAGTTAAAGATCCAAAAGGAAATGTGCTCGCCACGGCATCAGTGCCTACGCTAAAAGCTCCATTAGATCTTGTACCTAAATGGACAGATGTAAAGGTAAAAGTGCCTAAAGGAACAAATCTAACAAGTGGCAGTGTTCAACTGGATGCAGAAAAGAAGATGGAACAAATAACACGAGTGAACGACTATATCAAATGGTAGCGCAACTCTTTTTTAGATCGAAACAAACTTTATAACCAATTGATCATTCAAAATTATTTATGGCAGCCATTGCACAAGTAGCTATTCCAGGTTTAAACGCAAAAATCGGAAGATACCGATGGACGATTTGTTCCCTCGTATTTTTTGCAACCACTATTAACTACTTAGATCGCCAGGTGATCAGTCTCTTAAAACCGACTCTTGAAAAAGAGTTTACCTGGACAGAGACTGACTACGCTAACATTGTAATTGTTTTCCAGCTTACCTACGCAATTGGCATGGTGATGGCAGGCCGTATCATCGATAAGATAGGAACTAAATTAGGTTATGCTTTAACCTTGATCTTTTGGAGCATCGCCTCTATTCTACATGCATTCGCAACAGGGACATTAAGTTTTATGATGTTTCGCGGCTTCCTTGGTATTACTGAGGCGGGCAACTTTCCCGCTGCTTTTAAAACAACAGCAGAATGGTTTCCTCAGAGAGAAAGAGCGCTGGCTGGTGGAATTTTTAACTCAGGAACAAACGTCGGGGCAATTGTTGCACCGATTGTTGTGCCTTATATAGCTATTCATTATAGCTGGCAGGTTGCCTTTATCGCAACAGGCGCCATAGGCTTTATCTGGCTCATTTTCTGGTTCCTGCTTTATGAAGTTCCTGCTAAACACAAGAAGCTATCGCAGGCAGAGTTCGACTACATTCACAGTGATCTCAGGGAGCCTGAACCCCAACCGGGAGCAGAGGTAAAGCCCAAAGCTTCGTGGTCCAAATTGTTACGATACAAACAAACATGGGCATTTGTAATTGGTAAATTTTTAACCGATGGTATCTGGTGGTTCTTCCTATTTTGGCTGCCGGCGTTTTTAGCTGCACAATACAGTCTTAAAGGGATGCAGGTTACGTTGCCCATTGCAGTCGTGTATACCATGGCTGGCGTAGCGAGTATTTTTGGCGGTTGGCTGCCAATGTGGTTTGTAAAGAATAAAGGTTGGGATATTGTTCGTGCACGGAAAACCTCTATGCTTATTTTCGCCTTTTTTCCATGCGCTGTAATTTTCTCCCAAGCCGCAGGAAGCTATAACATGTGGTATGCCGTAATCATTATTGGTATTGCAGCCTCTGCGCACCAGGCATGGTCTGCCAACCTTTATACCACCGCTTCAGACATGTTTCCTAAAAGTTATGTTGCCTCTGTAATTGGCATAGGTGGGATGGCAGGCGGTCTTGGAGGTATTGTTGTAGCAAGGCTTGCTGGTACACTTTTCGATCATTATAAAACATTAGGTCACATTCAGACAGGGTACTACATCATGTTCTTCATTTGCGGCCTCGTTTACTTTGTTGCGTGGTTTCTGATGTTTAGAGTATTGGTACCAAAGATGACTGTAGCTAAACTAGATGAATAAATGCAGTCCGTTTCTTTCAAGTCGTTCTCTCAACAATCAAGCTCTTATAAGTTATGAATAAAACCAGAACAAGTCGAACGATCAATAGGCTTCTCGCTATTTTTTCTTCGAAGAGAATTAATCTTCGAGATACGATTCCCGTTGCCATTTTTACTTTTACTATCCTAACTCTTTTAGCTGGAAAGCAAGCTACCGATCGTGGCCAAACCATAATTTGGAAATTAGAAAATCCCAACGCGGTTGGTAATTACCAGCCAACTATTCTTGGCAACCCTTCAATCGTTAAAGATGCTTACGGTACATCACTTTCATTCAATGGAGTAAACGATGGACTAATTATTCCAAAAATCCCAATTGAAGGTTGGAAACAATTTACTATTGAAGTACTTTTTAAACCTGCAAGTGATGGTCCTGTGGCTCCAAGATTTATTCATTTCGAAGATAAGGATTTGAACCGCGGAACATTTGAAGCGAGACTAACTCCAAGCGGAGAATGGTATATGGATACGTTTTTAAAAAACGGCAAAACCAACAAAGGCTTAACTCTTATAGATTCCACTAAACTACATATAACAGATAGATGGTATTGGGCAGCGATGGTTTACGATGGTAAAAAGATGACGAGTTATATTAATGGTAAGAAAGAACTTGAAGGAGACATAGATTTTCCTTCAGTGACTGGCGGGGATATTGCAATTGGTGTACGATTGAATAAAGTAAATTGGTTTAAAGGGCAGATTAAAGAAATTAGGTTTCATTCGAAAGCATTGGATACATCAAGGATGCAGCACTTGTAATTTCAGTTCATCTGGCGTGAATTGCTTCCCAACAAATTTTTAACTAGTAAAGATGGCTGAACTAAGCTGGCGCTAAACGGTACATGGCTAATAGAAATACTTCATAACTTTGTATCATAACTAATAAGTCATGCAAGAAGCGTTACTGCAAAGAATTACGATTGAGCCCGAAGTATGCCATGGCAAACCTACAATTTGTGGTCTGCGCTATCCGGTAGACTCTATATTGGAGTATATGGCAGCAGGAGATTCGATTGAAGATATTTTAGGTGAATTTAAAGACCTTGAACGTGAAGACATTCTTGCTTGCCTTGCCTATGCATCTTAGAAAGGGAAATTATAAGAGTGTTAGAATGAGCTTCTTCCGATAGAGCTATTCATCTTCGTTTTCCCATTTGACCGCTGCTTCAATTCTACAGATTTGGGATCAATTACAGCTTCCTATACACAAAATTATCAAACGCAACCTTCCCCTCCCCGAAAGCAAATATGCCAGCGCGAAGACTCATAAATCCACCAAAGATGTTATGATTAAAACCGGTTGCATCAATTGTTCTTTCAACCCGTGTCCAGTTTTTACCATCACTACTATAGTAAAAGCCTACTTCATTTTCATCATTTAGAATTCTGAGGTAACCGTGATTACCTAAATCATTCTTCATACTTATCTTCCTATTTGCTTGATTGAAAACGGCAAATTGATTTGCATCAACAGCGATGCGCATATTTCCTTGTTCATTATAAAACAGGGTAAGGCCCGCAGTTGTACCTGGTTCAATTGTATATTCAACTGATACCTCGTATTTTCTATCAGCAGCATTTACAAGTAGTGGCGGACTATCTTCAAATGACTTGCCTTTTGCCTGTAATTCCAGTTTGCCATCTTTTAGGCTAACCCTTTGAGAAGGTTCATGTTTAAATGATTGCCATTGAAGGCCCAATTTCTGCCCTGAAAAATTATCGGAAAGATTGTCTTTTAAAATTGAAGATGTTCCGGCAGGTTTACGGATTGATGAACTACTTTGCACGCCTTTTGGTACACGAAACCAATTGTCTTTTGTCCATTCTATCGGCAGCATTAATGTTTGCCTTCCCAACGTTTGAAAGTACTTTTCGTAGCTGTGATATAAGATCCACCAATTGCCATTCACATCATCTACCAACGATCCATGCCCCTGGCTCCACCATCTCTCATTTCGGCTTTTAGTGTGAATGATGGGGTTATAAGGAGAATTTTCCCAGGGACCATGAGGTGATTTCGCACGGCCTGAAACAACCATATGAGAGGTAGCAGGACCGGCAGTTCCACCTTCAGCCACAGTTTGATAAAAATAATCACCTCTAACTGTTGACTTGGGAGATTCTAAACAAAAGCATTCTGTACTCCACTCCTTTGGAAATTGCCAACCTTTATACCCGCCTTCAGGTGCACCAACAGTTGACAAACCATCTTCAGATAGCCTTACCAATGATCCATTTGAAAGATAAAGAAAACGTGTTCCGTCTTTATCAACCACATGACCTGGATCGATAAAACCTGAAAGTTTTAAGTCAACAGGTTCAGACCAGGGACCTTGCGGCGATTTAGCAGTAACAACCCAATTAGTTCGGTTTGCAGGAAAGTAGATATAATAGGTGTCTTTATATTTTGCAAGGTCAGGAGCCCAAACCGACCCTACATTTTTATTCAAAGCATAGGTCACTCTTTCCCAGTTGATAAGATCGGTTGAATGCCAAATCAATAATCCTGGATAATATTCAAAGGACGAATGTGTCATGTAATAATCCTTACCATCCCTTAGAATTGAAGGGTCAGGATAATCACCACCCAAGACTGGATTTTGATAATAGTTTTCTGTAGAAGTAGTTGATTGACTCGCCGGTTTTTTACTCTGTGAATAAATACTCCCAGAAAGAAGTACAAGTGTTAGGAAAAAAGCAAGCTTGCTAATGGTAATCATCTTCATCATTCTATGTATTTAGTGGAAATTTCGCGCCAAGAAAATAAGGAGCAAAGACGCAAAGGCTATCTATAGTTCTTTGCGCCTTCACCGTATTCCTTTGCGTCTTTGCGTGAATTACAATTACGTTCCCGATTGTATAAACGGAACTTTCTCAAAGATCTTCCGTTCAGCACCACGAGGATCGTCTTCTAAATGAGGAGGTACATTAAAGACCATTGTTTGCCGGCGAGGTAAAGTATAAGGCTGCCATTTAGGAATTGATTTATTATTTGGATTTCCGGTACGGGCAAAAACAATGAATGTTTCGCTCATAATATCAGCCATTGTTTGTGCTTGCGGCCCAATAGCTGTGGCACCCGGTTTATTGATATTATCAAAAACCAATTGAATATCGGAAGCATGAGGAGCACCGAACTTACCATTGTCTTTTGGAGAAGCCCAGTCAAGTTGATATGCATAAGTTGGGGCACCAGATTTAGCACGTTCTTCTGCTTCGATGATTGCCCCGCGCCAGGAACGAGATGCAGTAGTAATTCTGAAAAAGATATCACTTGGCGATGAGTTTGGATACAGCTTTCGGTATTCCGCTATTACCATTTCAGGTTGAATATCTACCCGCATATTTGGAATTAGTTTCTCAGGCATTTGTTCCCATGTCATCGTAAAATTTGTAGGATCGCCGCCAAGAAAAGCTTTCGTTTCATCATGAGTATTGCCAATGATCATTGGAATATTTGCTGATTGAGAGGGAGCATCCGGATAAAACGGATGACGGGTTAAAGACCTTTCATCCAAAACAGGACCAAAGTAAACACTGCCAGAAGACAGTACAGGATCTTTTGTATTTAAAGCATCTACAATTTTCTGAAACGGCATTGTTCGAATTTCAGAAATATTGGCAGGAGATATTTTAAGAGCTTCAAGCATTGCTTTGGTTCTCAATGTTGCATTCAGTGGACCACTTGCTGTTACCTGCTGCCCACTCATTGTTATCGCTTTATGAAACAGGCCTTTTGCTGCGGGCATCGCCATCATGGTAGCAATTTTTGCTCCCCCACCCGATTGTCCAAACACCATTATATTATTAGGATCACCACCAAATTCAGCAATATTATCCTTTGCCCATTGGAGCGATAAAAGTATGTCGAGTTGACCGGCATTGCCTGAGTCAGCGAATTCAGTTCCACCAAAACGAGCTAGGTACATATAGCCAAAGGCATTTAACCTGTGGTTGATTGAGACAACAACAACATCTCCACGTTTACAAAGACGAACACCATCATAAAGCGGACTGGAGCCAGAACCACTGGAGTAGGCTCCGCCATGTATGTAGAACATTACCGGCCGCTTTTTCTTGTCACGAAGCGCAGGTGTAAAAACATTTAGAAATAAACAATCTTCGCTCATCTTATCTCCACCTCTTGATCCCTGCGGAGACGAAGGACCATATTCAATCGCATCTGAAATGCCTTGCCATTTCTCTGGCGGACGCGGTGGCGAAAAACGTCTGGGTGAGGTATCTGCTCCATAGCGTATTCCTTTAAAAACCCTTATTCCATCATCCATGTACCCTCGTACTTGTCCATACGTAGTTGTAGCAACAGGAGACTCGGCAGGATAAGTAACCGATGCAAAAGATGGGATTTTAATGAGACTCGCTGCTGCAATTCCTGAAGTTAGAATGGCGGCGTTTTGTAAAAAGGTTCTACGAGTATTTTCAGACATGCGTTGTATTTACTATGGTTTACATTAATCAAACTAAGGAGTGTTGAAGCAAAGTTTGCTGTACAAAAAACAAGATCATTACGGAAAATTAAAAGGGATAACTCGCTATCGGCGAATTATCCCTTTTACTATAAAACGTATTTTGCTTTCTTATTGTCCAAAACCATATCCGTTTTTTATCAATCCGTGGGATTGGGAAACAGTCTCAGAAGATAGCGGTAACAAATACCTTGGAGGAGCACCGGCTGCATAATAAGCATCCGTATAACCCTTAAAGATACTGGTAGTATATTGCCCCTCATTGTTTACAATGCTAATACCCCAGTTAGTTTTTTTATAACCTTGTGCAACTAAAGCAGCAGCCTCAGCACCAGCAGGATCTATATAATTAAACAATCCCTTTATAGCCAAATTCCTGTTTCCGGTTTTGGTGGTATATCCTGGTGTAGATACCCAGGCATCGCTATTACCACGCCAGCTTGGGAACATAACAGGGTATTTAGGATCTGTTTCTGCAACTGTATTTTGTGTCGTCAACATTTTTGTCATTCCAAGGCTATCAACGTTGACTCCTTTTGTATAAATGTAATTGGAAATAGTGTTGCCGTTGGGGAAGGTATAATATCCCTTTGACTTTAACCCATCAACCATTGACTTTTCAGCATCGCGTAAAGCCTTGATCTTTTGTGGGAATTTGCCCGTTCTTATTAAATCATCACGACGTAAACCTTCACCAGCAAATTCTAATTTGCGCTCTTGCTGAATTGCTTCCTTAAGAGCATCTCCCGACAGGGCACCAATATAATTAGTTACTTTATCTAACTGATCTGCTGATGCAAAAGCCCTGCTTCTCACTTTTCTTAGTTCAATCTTTGCTGATCCTTCATCGCCTAATTCAGCGTACGTCTCTGCCAGCATTAGTATAACATCAGCCATACGCATCATTACCCAGTTTATACCTGATTGTCGTTGAGATGCAGTATAGATACTTGTCATGCGGCTTTCATCCCATTTATTATTAGGTAAACCTCCGGCAGAACGAGACCCTGGTGTAAAGTCTATGATTACTTCAGAAGCTGTACCGGAATTTGCCGTAACTGTAGTAGTAACATCTCTACGCAAGTCTTTTGGATCAAAATCTCCATAATAAAAAGCGGGATACATACGGCTTTGCCCGTACGATTTCGCAGGATAAGCATTTGAACTACCACCATTAGAAGGACGGCCGAAGGCATAAGGCCGTTCAGAAAACTGTGCCTGCGTCTCCCCTATTTCAAACAATGACTCGGGGCTAGTTGTAAGATTCATGTTGTATTGAAAGTTCAACTGGAAAGGATTATTGTAAGCTGCTCCTCTTGTATCTGTGGTAATTAAGGTAGCAGAACCAGCATTGTCTAAACATGCTTTCAAATTCGTTTTTGCCAATTCATAATACTTCAGGTAATCAGCACGACGTACGTACTTTGACTTCCACATTTCAGATCCGAGCTGTGTGAAAGTAACATTGCCATAATCAAAATCTGTACGGCGCAAACTATATCCTCCTGCAAACAGAGCCATTTTACCTGCAAGACCATAAGCAAAAGTTCTTGAAAACCTCTCTGCGTTAAGGCCACCCTCTCCTAGTTTATACATTAAAGGCGCTGCCTTAGTTAAACTTTCTATTTCCTGGTCATATATAATATCTCTCGAAATAAGCTTTGCACTATCAGTCTGGCTGGTAGAACGAATAGTGGTTGTAAAGTGAGGAGCATCACCAAAATAACGAACGATATTATGATAAGCAAAAGCCCGGAAAATAGCAGCTTCGCCATATAACTGGGTCCAGTCATTTGGTTTACCCGCAGCAACAGCCGCCTGGTATTCGGGCTTCTGGGCTATAGCTTCCATAATGATATTAGCACGGTTTGCAACCTTGTACAAATTCGCCCATCCTCCAACAGCATCAGCAAAATCAATTGAAATTTCCGTTGCATAAAGACCTTCAGGAATGTGCCTTAACTGGGCGTCATAACTTTCAGGATGACTTTCCGCATCTGAACCCACTACGTCAATATCGTAAAACAAACCATTGTTTCCTCCGCGCCATAGATCATAACAACCCGCCAGCACTTTAAAAGTTTCAGTTGTGGATGCAAAAACAAAATCCTGGTCAACTGATGATGGAGAAGTTACATCTAAAAAACTTTTCTTGCAGGCAACACCTGACAGAATAATGGAAACAAAGAGTATATAGGAAACCTTTTTCATGTTTTTAATTTAAAACGTTTTTAGAATTCAACATTTAATCCTACAGTGAATGATCTTGCACGTGGATATGCTCCCCAATCGAGTCCTGTAGTAGGATATTGAGCTCCACCCTGGCCTGTATTTGTACTTACCTCCGGATCTAACCCTTTATACTTTGTGATGGTTAAGGCATTATAAATCGAGCCATATACACGCAATCTTGAAATGTGGATCTTTTCAATAACACTTGCAGGCAAGCTATAACCTAATGTAACAGTATTTAGACGTAAGAACGATCCATCCTGTATCCCTAAAGTTGAAACAACTGGGTTCTCATGAAATGGTAGGAAAGTAGTTGCACCCGCATTTAAAGCAGTGAGCTCAGCTGGGTCGGTAACCTTCACTAGTTGCCCTGCCCTGATATCGTAGATCTTGTAGGATGTAGACAAGTAATCGAACCTGTTTCTATATAGCCCATCTTCTTTACTACCATAAAAAGCAGCAAGGTAATTAGCGTTATAAACCTGGTTGCCATAACTCCAGTTGAAGTTTGCGATGAAGTCAAAGCTTTTGTAAGAAGAATTTAAACTGAAGCCACCTGTGTGTTTAGGGTTCATGTTCCCAATAATTGAAACATCCTTTTCATCAACAACACCATCTCCATTAAGATCCTTAAACTTAATTACACCAGGATAAGCAACTTGTCCAGCTGGTTTATTAGCAGTTGTACCATAAACAGTTCCTAATATACCAGCCCCTATATCAGGGACGCCCTTAGTTTTATTTAAAGTGTAAATGCCATTAGCATACGTAAAATCGTCAGTAGTGTACCAACCATCATAAGTATAACCACGTACCTGCCCAACCGGCAGACCAACCTGCAAAATGTAATCACCAGTATTAGGTTGCGTAACTGTAGAACCCCAATTTGATTTATAAAGACCATTAACGCCGGGAGCTAATTGATTGATCTTTCCTCTGTTGAAATTAATATTGAAACTTGCATTAACATTCAAATCCTTCCTGCTTATGACATCACCTCCTAAAGCTATCTCAATACCCTTATTACTGGTGCTTCCAATATTATCATAGGTAGATGAGAACCCGGTAATTGTTGGTATTGCAGTTAGCATCAAAAGATCTTTAGTAGAGTTTTTATAAACATCTATTGTACCCGAAATTCTCTTTTTAAAGATTGAAAAGTCAACACCAAGATTGCGCGTAACAGTTGTTTCCCATACAAGATTAGGATTAGCAATAGTGTTAGGTGGCGCATAAGCTGACTGCCTTACTTCATTTATTGAATAACCAGTTAACCCGCTTGAACTCCATTGCATTCTCCAGTTGTTTGCACTGATACCATCATTGCCGACAGAACCATAAGAAGCACGGAACTTTAAATTATCTATCCATTTCACGTTTTTCAAAAATGCCTCATCACTAACCCTCCAACCAACAGCAGCAGCAGGAAAATAAGCCCAACGATTAGATGGTGCAAATCTTGAAGAACCATCGGCTCTTAGGGTTCCAGTTAAAAGATATTTATCGAAGAGGGTATAATTTAAACGACCAAAGTACGAATTCAACCTGTTAGGAGTGGAAGCTGATGAGCTATAACCAGAGTTTACAATAGTACCTGAACTTGCAAGATATTGATCCATTGTAGCAAAAGCACGTTCCTTATCAAATGATACGGGATACTTGTTGCCAAACATGCTTGTACTTTCTCCATCAGAGTTATTAACCTCTTGCCCAACCACAAAACCCAGGTTATGATTTTTGCCGAGGCCACCAACCTGGTAATTTAGAGTATTAACCCAACGAAGTGACCAACCTTCACTTGTTGAAACAGATGCATTACCTGCGTATGTTTTATTTCCGGCTGCATCAAGGTAGTTGTTGTAGACTGCCCCAGACCACGTTTTACCCCTATTCCAAAACAAGTTTAAACCCACTTCCGATCTTGCCGTTAATCCCTTAATAATATTCAGGGTTAAAGCAGCATTTGAGCGCAACGATCTTTCTTTGGATAAAGGAAAGTAATCCTTCATTATTTCGACAGGGTTATAATTATCCTGCAAAACGCCATCGTACAGCCCAAGCTGCGTGTTTATCCTGTCATCTAACTGACCCAAAACATCTTTTGTAGCAATTGGTCTAAATTGATACGATGATGATAAAATAGAACCCTTGCCATTTGTAGTGCCCTCATTGCCCATTCTCTCAATATTTGTAAAACGGGTGTCGAAAGAGAAGTTTAATTTTTTCGTCAACTTCTGATCAAGTTTGAATGCTACGTTTTGGCGCTTAAAGTAAGAATTGATCTTCATACCCTGGTTATCCGTATGGCTTAATGAAAGAATATATTTCGTATTAGCATTACCGTTACTCACGCTAAGGTTATGATTCATAGACGTAGAAGGGCCATAAGCCTCTTTTGAATAGTTTTTTGCTTCTACATTTTTATAATGATCAATACCATCCGGATTATTATAAGTTGCTGCAGAACTGCCAATACCCCAAAGCATTTCCCATGCTTTTGCATAGTTGGAATTAGTTTCTCAGGCATTTGTTCCCATGTCATCGTAAAATTTGTAGGATCGCCGCCAAGAAAAGCTTTCGTTTCATCATGAGTATTGCCAATGAT
>Ga0181463_1000299_pt1 | contig 13254 bp, 16 predicted proteins | sample InSIn1gowninarea_FD_119071 | JGI IMG/M metagenome (GOLD analysis project Ga0181463, IMG submission 119071) | Clean room microbial communities from NASA Spacecraft Assembly Facility at Jet Propulsion Laboratory, Pasadena, California, USA -... ... | reverse complement strand
TAAAGTGCCGTTAGGTAATGTATCGATACCGGTGACGACCGAAAACTCCTTGTAAGCTGCCCCGCGGTATATAAAAACTTAAAAAGATTAAGCAAAGCAGAAGTGCAAGGATCGTTTTCATATATCAATATATGATTAGCGAAGAATAAAAGCAACACCACAGGCTTTATTTTCAGTTTAACTCATCTGTCAAAACCTAACTTTCCCATTTGCAATTACGAAGGACGAATATTATATTAGGTGAAACAATTGTATGAGAGCTGCATACATTGATTATCTAATCGAAAAAGTGTTTATTGTTATTATTTGGTCATTTGAAAAGTAATTGGCATTTTTAACAAGTAATCCCACCAAAAAGTTGTGAAATGTTGATTTCTATTGAAGAAATTAGGGAGCGCAGGGAGAAAGAACGGGAAATTGTTTCGGCAGCTAAATCGTACTTAGACGAGAACGATCCTATTATTAAGAAATTTAATCCTCCTATTCTTGTTGAGAAAAGTTGCGCTACTTGCTGGTATTGGCGACAAAAACAATGTATCTTTTATTCGGCGCCACTATTAGTACGATGGGCGGTAAAGAAAAAACAAACTCCGCAAGGGTTGGCTCAATCTTCTATCCCACTTTTAGATAAACAAGCAAAGCACATGCACTGTAAGGAATGGCTTGAGATAGAACTTGCAAAACTGTTATTGAGTTTTGGTTATCATCCGGGAGCTATAGCATATATGCGAAGACATCCAGAAGTATCAAGTTCAATAACTGGTAGAATTAGATTTGCTACCCGTATATTCTTGAATTACCTTAAAAGATAGTACGCTTCCCTGTAAATCCGAATACTAACTTTCAGGAATAAAAACTAACTTTATGGGAACCTCGGCGATTTGCAGTGCGTTGCTTCAACGTCCAGCCCCACTATTGGCAATATTCTTTTTAGTTGTGGTGCTGTTTTGACAATTGACCAAAAATCCTATTAGACAAGACGTCTAATATTTCCCACTTCTTTTTATTGTTCATTTACCAACACTTTCAGCGTCAATTTATGAATCAATCATTTGTTCGAAAAAGGCATAATCAAAAGAACTTTTTAATGAATAAAGACCAAGCGGATCGTGGGTTTTAGGAGCTAGGTAAGAAAGCTCAGTGACTTCGTAAACAAATGGTTTAAAGTTTTTCGATAGAATTAGAAAAATTTGTTGAGCAGCGTATAGTCTTTCCCGTCATACATTGTTATGTGAGGTCTAAAGTCGTTATAAGTAATTTTCTTCCATATTTTTTTAAAGCTCTCGTTGTCATCACATTTAAATAAAACGGTATTTTGATTACTAAATGGAAATAAATTTTCAACGCTCGAAATTATTAGTCTCTCATTTCTGATTATGTGATTTTGAGATTCTATAATCTCCTCGCCCAATTTTAACGTGTTGCAAAATTAGGAAAATTGTAATATCTTGATCAAAAGTTGCGTGTCAAGACATTTCAACGTGGGCAGAAAAAACATCTAGAAAAGTAAAAAATATGGCAAAACAATCCGTTACCTTTTCAACAAAATTTCCTTTTACAACAATTCAAATAGAGAAGCCTGCAATTTTTTCCTCTAAGAGTCAAGCTGTTTCTGACATAAGTGTGGTGCCAAATCAAATACAATTCGGCAGGTCGGACAAAGCGGAAAGAAAAATAAAGGTAGAAATAATATCTCCGGATGAAACAGTGGATATAAGAATACAAACTGACCTGCCGGAAGGTGGGGTAATATTTATTGAAGATGAAAGCGGTAACAGAATCGCTTTAGTTCACAATCTACATGCGATTATTAAGTTGGGTAAAAAAATACAAAAGGTATTGAGAGTTTATTCTCAATCTGGGGGTTTAACGTGTGAAAAAGCGAAAGAAATTTTTTTAGACAATAACTATGAAAACTTTGAACAATTGGTTGAGGTGAATGCCGTAATTGAAAAAAGTCAATTAACGGCATTTAATAAACAACATCCTGAAGACCCGTTAATTGGCACAATGAGTTTCGATACTAGTGGTGAAAATCCTAAAATTTTGTTCAACACCATTAGACTTAAAGATGCACAAAAAGTCGCTAACGTTTCTAAGGTTCTTATTGCTATTGGGGCAGGAGTTGAATTTGGGGGAGATCCAACTTTGACTACGATTGTTTCTGCCTTGGGAGATTTTTCTGTTGATGCTTTTTTAGAGGCAGCAAAGAAAAACGATCCTTTAATTATTTTTCTACCTCAATTTATTCCCACAATTAAAATTGGGAAAAGTGTGTATAAAACAATAATCGAAAATAAATTAAAGGATAAAATTGAAATAGGTTTTAGAGATGGTATTGATTTTTTAAAAGAAAATCCACAACTTTTATTGGAGGGGGCATTAGACCCTGTTATTGCTACTTTTAAGAAAGTAGCACCAAGGGCAATTCAAGCAGAAATCAATAAAGTAGAAAACACGGTAGGTAAAGTTGTTTTTGGCGCTGCAAAGATTGTTTTAAAAGGAGTTGCAGGAGGAGCTAAATTTGTAGTTAACATATTAAATGAACTGCCGCGGATTAGTAGGTTTTTTTAATCCGTGATGCAAGCATCATCATTAACATACTACTGTCAATTAGAGAATTAGGTTAGTTGAAAATGCAAAGGAAAGGTTACCTGAAAATCCAAAAGCAGAAGACAAAGATTAATTAACATCAAGTTTAAAAGTTTCAAAGGACGGATTCGAACTAAAGTCGTCTATCCCTGGTGGTCATAATACTTGCGATGACACTCATTTTCGTATACTTATATCTAAAAAGTGTGTATCCAATAAATGCCCTATACGAGAGCAATTCTGTAGAACAAAAAAAATAATAATATTAAAAGTTGGGATTAATACAAAAACTCCGTTTCCACCTTCCCCCTAAAAATTTTACTACGTGATGGTGGTGGATACCGGAAGAATTACTTACAGTAAGAATTGAAATAAAAAATAGTAAAAAAGGGTCATCACTTAGCTCGATACCACTTGTTTTAATAAATCTTCAACTTTTTACTATTGATCAAGCTGAAGCCGCCTTATATTTTCTTGAATAAGGTTTAGTTGATTAATTTGAATGTAATTGTTTTTCATATTTACTACAACATAAAAAGCAATGGAACTTGCGAAATTCCTCCAGCAGCAAGTTGACGGCCTATAACTCTACACGATTAAAGGTTTAATACTTACCAAGCCATGATGCTAGACAATGACCTGAAGCCCTGGAAGGAACCTAATATCATTGTAAAGATGATAGGCATTACCGCTGTTATTCTTGTTTGGGTGATTGAGGGCGGCTTTGATCTGTTTTTGAAGGTTTGGGATAAGATTTTGCCGGATGAGGAATCTGATAAAAAGATGTGGTGGGATAAGTGAGCGGCCGGCCGTTCTCCATATTTTATTCATGATTGCGTAAAATGGTACTTTTCCCGCGGTATAAAACAAAGAAACTTCCTATTACCCTCAATACAACAAACACTGTTGCAAAGACTGTATACCATGCTTCAAAGTACGCCTTCTCAAACTTTTGCTCTACCTCTGATCTTACTACAACTGATCTCATGGTAAGTTATTGCAACAATATAAATAATTGTTTATATTAGTACTAAGCAAAAGTTATATCAGATATGAGTGACTTTAAACACAAAATAGATTTTGGAAGTGCTAGGTTTTTGCGTTTACCGCTGGTTATCAAAAAGAACTTTCTGAAATTAGAAAATTTCAGAAAGGAAACGAACATGCCAGCCATAAATCATCCTGATAATCGATCAACAATTGCTCTTTTAATAATAAATAATAGAGAATTTTGGGGTGCAAACAAGGCAACTGCGGGGATAACCGATAAAATGAAAGATGACCTGAAAGCGTTGTTGAAAGATGAAAATAGCAGGTCTGCCCACTCTGTTGTCTTAACTCATGCTGAAGTTGATGCAATAGTAGCCGCCCACTATAAAAATATGAATGCAGATAGCGCAGAAATGTACGTAGATAGAAAACTTTGCGGTTTTTGTGCCGGAAAGGATTTTAATGCGGGGTCGTTAAGACGACTTTTGCCATTATTAAGTTTACAAATATTAAAGGTTTATACACCTGATGAAAATGGAAATATAACAGAAGTGACCTTGAAAACAGATAGAACTTTCGTTAGTCATATTTTTTTATAAATCAAAGAACTAACGTTCATTCATGAAATTTCCTTTTCTACATTGAAGCCAAGCCCAAGCAGAAAATTAATTTCAAAAGGACTGCAATTCCTTGAAAATAACTATAAAGATTATTATTTTGTCCGAGTTTATTCACCCTATCGAAGTTAAAAATGAAGCTATTTCTACGCTTGGTCGTAATATTTACAATTACGTCTTTCACACCAAAATACAATCCCTACAGTTTTCCAAAGGTTGCCAGTTATAAGGAATTGTCAATTATAACTCAAGTCGACACTTTAGAAAATGGCATGGTAAGGGTTTACTTTGAACCGGTGACAAAAAGATTAGCGATTAAGCCGGGCGACATGCATGTTGGCGATACTATCCGGGGATTAATATTAGCAAAACCGTAAACACCTGTGTATGACTATTGAAGACTTTCTTACAACGATGCTTGTAAAGAACCCTGGAGAAGCAACCAACTTAGTTAATTCCGGTGACGTGAAAATTAATAATCAACTCGCTATACCTCACGCCGACGTGCGGGAAACGGACATTGTAGAAGTGACGACAGGCGCTAGGACGGTAAAATTTGTCGGGGCCGGATCCATCGCTACCAGGGAGAAACAAAACGGTTTTTCGTGATCACATAGCCCCATTTAACGGAATAATTGTTTCTTTGATGATCATAACAAGTTATCCATGACTTTCCTCGAGGCACAGCAAACAGCAAAGAAGTATGACGTCCTGCTTGGCCAAATTTCATTGTCAGGTGAGGCAATTACAGCAATCGTTATACAAGACGGTGTGCATGGTTACCAACCTTTTGCCTTCTACTATAAAGGCACATCTTCTGCCGTTGGACTCGATCCGCTTGAATGGTACAAAGATCGACCATTGTCGGGTAAACGTCGGAGCTTTAAGGTTTATGAGCCAAACGTTGGAGGGTTACCCTGGAGCATTGTCAGTTTAGGTGATGTCATAGTTCAAAGCAAAGAGGAATGGATGTTTGGCAAAACTCTAAAGGACGTTAAGCCTTACCTTATCGAAAAGAAAGTTACTATTTCAGACACGGTTTATTAGTGATGGATTAATTGGCCGTCATAACGAAATCTTGTCCTGATCTATATTATTTGCCTCTTTTACAATGTTTTTAATTATGTCAGGACTCACTCCTTGTTTTTCAGCCACAAGTTATTTATGTTAGATGTAAATATTTCTAATGGAAGAAAACCAGCCGACAACTAAAAGCGCAAATTTCGGAATAAAAGATTTCGGTTCTTACATTCCAATCCTTTCTGCAGCAATTGTAAGTTTCTCTTTACTGAAATTATCGCTGTATTATAAAGCCTTCAACTTGCCAATTAGTAATTTTATTTCATTAGGTGAATTAGGTATATTAATCTCTGACGATATTTTTTTATTTATCTTTTATGTTTCGGTCCCTATAATCTTAATATATGCTGTAGTAAGAGGTATTTTACCAGAAACCCCAAAAGACATTATTATCCATGACCCCCAACCGATCCTGTTTGGCCAAAGAGAATTGCTTTTTTTAAAAAAGACACAGAAGAGCCGGAAAAAAATGAATTTATTTATTATTTCTATGGTGGCGGTTTTTTATGGGATATTTCTTTTTATGACTATCAAAGACGGCATCACGACCACGTCTCTGACTGCGATCATTGGTTCCGCTTTTTTCGGTACAATCTTTTCAGTTTCGTCCAATACCGAAGGAATGATGAATAATAAGCTATTCTTTTCCGTACTAACTCTTTTAATAACGGTGTCAGTCGTAACCTACACAACGGAAAGTGAAACTTTCGAGGTCCGTTTTGAAGGAAAGTATAAGGGGACGACAATTTATAGAAAAGAGGCTGCTCCATTTATTTCCACCGACAATGACTTCTATATAGGAAAAACAGAAAAGTTCCTTTTTATTTATCACTTAGCTGAAAACCATACTACCGTCATTACAATGGAAGATGTTAAGCAGATTGATTTAAAAATTCACGAATAACTCCTGTTGACATTATTCACTTCTTCCCTCATTTTTTTTAATCCCTCATTCTCATGCCGTAAATACATGGATAATAATAATTGTGTCAATTAGTTGAGAGAGTAAACAGATTTATAAGCTTAATTCGTTCCGATGTTTTTAGCAGAAACAAAGAAACTTCCTATTAAACGCACCGCAACAAACAACACCGTTAATCCTGTAAACCACGTTTAAAAATAAGCCTTCACAAACATTTGCCCGGCTTCTAAGCCTGCTGCAATCGCTGCGATAAGATTAACGAGCGTTAACAAGATTAACCAGCCGAGGCACAAGTAGAAGATTAGTTTTAAGGCGGTTACCATAACAGGAAATAAAATTAATGTCGAGGAAGTGATTCAACACCATTATCCCCTAATAATTTAGGTTATTCTTCGGACTGTAGAAAATAAACAAACAGTTTTCAATTTTATGACTTAAAGTGTCTTAGCAATGGTTTTTACGTTTGCTGCTAACGAGATATGCAAGCAGCAAAATTATATTTTAATGTAGTAGGAAACCTTTCTGGAAATACCGTTGTTAATACTCAAAACAATTTCATTCAAATCAATCAATTAAAAATAACGCAGGAAGAATTAAAACAATTGAACTCGGAACAACTAAAAAAGGTTGAAGAATTATTAAAACACGTGGTAACTAATTAAGATTAGTACCAAAGTGTGCAGTTTTAAATTGAATAGTTTCAACAATGAAGAAAGGGTTTTTAAACAAACCTTTCTCAATCTTACTATAACTTATTCTTTTGGAAGATCCGGGTATTCTAAAAACAAGCTTTGCTTTATACACTTCAGGAATTAGTTTCATCAACTCAGGATTTAAAAGGTACAAATTTTTTAAATCAAACATTCCTATATTTAGTTGCGGATTGAAATATTTAAAATGTATCTTTTGTTCCATTTATGGTTGAAAATTAATGTTTTTTGGAACAAAAAGGTGCGTATATTAACACGTTGGCTGTCATTTTAGAGCAACTATAAATATTCTGTCAAATGAAATGGTGGGAACAGTTATTCTCCAGAGAGAATCCAAACTTGGGGCATACCTTTCTTAATGATTGGAAAACGGTTACCTTTCCATGTCGTACCTGTCATACTTTACTTACTTGTACTGACGATGGCAAAAAGGGTTTTCTATTAATGTGCCCTAATTGCAAACGTGTTGCCTATGTACCTCCTAATTACAAAGCACTAACAGAGAATAAGTCATTCTACATTGTATCGAGTGAAATAGTTTTAATTAAATACTTTATGCAATGGTTTTCGAACCATCCCTTATTTTCGGACTACTCCAACAACCAGCAGCAGTATATTCTTTCTGCCACTTGTGCATTATGTGGATTTGAGCTTGGAACTTCTGAAGAGGATATGAAAGCCTTTGAAACAGGACGGTGTCCTAAATGTTTGGGAACGAAGTATCAAGTTTTATTAGTTGAAATCCCTTTTGTTGTAAAAACAAATACTCAAGGTAGAGAAAGTTGCAAATGCCATCGCTGTAATGGCAAAGTGCGTAACAGTTCCGGTTATATCTTTTATTCCTACATAAATTTTTCTGATAAAAAGATACCCTATGTGCCGGGTATCAAGCTTCTTTGTAACTCATGTACGCATAAAATAATGACTTACGATTATTGGACTTACCTAACGAAAAAATATAGCGTACAGACGGATTTTATTCAGCTGAGAACTGGTGAAGGTCCCATCGAAGCCATTGACATAGGAATCATTGCTCACCTTCGAACAGTCCTTACGCCTGAAGAGGCTAAAAAGCTAGCGAAGAATTATGCAGAGTTATACTGGGAGCATGATGATATTACGCAGGCAGAAATGGTAGTTCATGAGGTGTGGGAAATGACTATAAAGAAGTGGAATGAATCCAAAGGTTGATTAAAAAACCACAGCCAACAGTGTGTTTATAAAATTGTGGCTGGACGTTAAGCATTCAACTTTAAATCACTATTTTGCTTTTGTGGTTAATTGAAACGGACGTTTTTCAATTGCCACAACTTCATAAACACTTTAACGTTAGCAACAAGCAGATTTACATTGACAAATAGGATAGCGAAAAATGAATAATGAATCTAAAAATAGTCGAAATATTCCATTGCCTATACAACGAGAAGTTAGACAGCGGTGTGGATTTGGTTGCGTGATTTGTGGCTTACCTTTGTATGAATATGAGCATATGGAAGGTTGGGCTAATGTTAAAAGACACGTTGCTGATGAAATAACATTATTATGTGACCAGCATCACAGAGAAAAAACGGGTGGACTTTTGCCTAGTGAAGCGGTTAGAAACGCAAATAACAATCCTTATAATTTAAGAAATAATATTTCGAAACCATATACTCTTCATTATAGTGGTAAAAAACCTAAGGCGAAAATAGGGCAACTTTTAATAGAAACTATTGACGAGGGGTGTGGTACTCAGTTTATTCCTTTATTGATAGACTTAATTCCAATAATTGGATTTGTCTTGACAGATGGACACTTTTTACTTAATCTTGTTATATTTGATGAATACAATCATGTTGTGTTAAATGTAGTAAATAATCAATTAGTTTATAAGGCTGATTTGTTCGATATACAGCTTGTCGGCAGAAAATTGACTATTCGTAAAGAACAAAGGAATGTACTTCTAGAAATTATTTTTGATACCCCAGATATTGTTATTATAAGTAAGGCAAATTTATTTGTTAATGGACTTCATTTGATAATTGACGAAGAAAAGATTGTTGTAAATAACAACAATATCGAATTTCATTTTCATAATTCTACGATTTCAGCTCCCGTGGGGATTTCGATTGGAGAATATAGAGGGCAAGCTGCTGCTATAGGTATGGAAAAAATAGATAGATATAAAAATACATAGTGCCTGTTGCTAACAGTGTGTTTATAAAATTGTGGCTGGACGTTAAGCATTCAACTTTAAATCGCTATTTTGCTTTTGTGGTTAATTGAAACTGACGTTTTCCAATTGCCACAACTTCATAAACACTTTACCGTTGTTCGTAATTCTATCCAAGACTGCTTATAATTAAAAAAATGTGATCTACACCATACAACTTAGATACATGATTTAAAGAATGAAAAACAACATGACTATAGGCTTCATTATACTAGGAGTATTATCATTAACCATAGGTGTTTGCATGTATTTCAATATCGTAAATACTAAACCTCTTTTTGTAAAGTGGTATGCAGTAGTAATCATGGCTATTGGAACAATACTCGTAGGTTATATAACTCTATCACAAGACAAAAGTTCTTCCAAAAAAACGGACGATATTTTAGAACACTCAATAACCACAGGTGTTAATCTCATTGATTTAAATAAAAAGTCTGATAGCTTAAGAGAAGAAAACGGTTGGTTAAGAATACAACTAGTCGATCTGGACACAAAGCTTTCAGAAAAAAATAAGACCATTCTTGAACTAACCCAACAAACAGCTGATTTATCAATAAGACTAGCAGAAAAAGCGAAAAGCATCTATGATTTAAATAAAGCGACCAAATTTCCGATACCGAATAGTGTCGTGTTAAGCTATTCAGTTCATTTCGCACTTAAAGAACCATTTCAAAAAGATGCAGACCAAATTTTGAATAAACGTTCTCAATTTAGCAACTCATCTAATCATAAATCAACTACTTACTTCAGCGTAGAACTCGAGCTTATTAAAGAAATTCTTGAATGGGATAGCAATTTTAATGAGTGGTTAGGGGTAAACTTTACTAAAGATTATAAAATCTCAAAAGATGGTGCGTCAAGCACATCAGCGATGGCGTATTCAAATTGGAGCTTTGGAAAGGTAACTCATGACATGAATAAAATGCTATTGTATAATCCAGTGGAAAGGAAGTTCGTGTTAACGATAAAAAATGCTCGTTTGTCAAAAGAAGTCTTAGGTAGTCCTTATCTTAATCAAAACTTGACAAACGCATCATTATTTGATTTAGATAACTCAACAATGATTTTCACTCAAATATTCCCCAAAAGATTTAAATCTATACAAATTACAAATTTTGAAGTTTCATCTCAGGAGTTAAACCTTGAATTTCCCTTGCTAAACAATACCGAGAACGATAGAACTTTCATTTGCCAAGTGAAGCGTCTATGAAGTCTAAAAATAGTGAACTACGCCTGACAGTGTGTTTATAAGATTGTGCCTGGACATCAAGCATTCACCTATAAATAATTATTTTGCTTTTGTGGTTAATTGAACCTGCCGTTTTTCAAATGCCACAACTTCACTTTAACATTAGTGGCCACTGGCAATAATTAAAGATTAAATTGCATTATTCCCTAATAATTTAGGTTATTATGTATGGGCAGATATTCATCTATACCAACGTTATTTGATGAATGCAAAACAGTAAGCATTTCATTTTTAAAGCAACATGGATACTTAAATCAAGACCAAAGGAAAACAGGTACAATAACCTGGAGCCGGGGCGAAGGTGCTTCTAAAAGAATTACAGGCAGTATAAGTATGGAAGTAAACACGTTGGCTGAAACGCCGTACATTGAACTTGATTATAAGAGTAATGACAGGCCAATTAATTACCGGCTTAATTTAGTTTTTATCCCTTCAAACATTGGTAAAGGCGTTGTGTGGTTTTTTATTTGCCCAAATACCGGGAAACGATGCAGGAAACTGTATTTAGCAGAAGGTTATTTTTTGCATCGTGAAGCGTTTAAAGGATGCTGTTATGAAAAACAAACGTACTCACATAAAAACAGGCAATTACACAGGCAGTTTGAATGTGTATTTGGTACTGATAAAGCTTATGAACAGATATACAGTAAGCATTTTAAAAAATACTATTCCGGTAGGCCTACAAAGCGATATTTAAAACTTAATAGGCAGATACAGCAAGCAGACAAAGTTGATGCAGGAGCATTTATGACACTGTTTAAAAGTTGAATTAAAGATTTCCCTTAACACTTGCAACGGTATTGCAAAAATATTTTTTAGGCAATAAGTAAAACAAAACCAGTACAATATTAGTTACTCTGTAATACCTGCAAAAAATGGCATTATTACACTTTTTGTTACCCTATTGTTACCCGTAATACTTGAAACTCAATACCAGTAAGAGTTTCAGCTACTTGTATTGTTCCAGTCTTGGGCACCCAATAACCCTTGTACTTCTTTGATTATCATTGATGTACAAGGGTTTATTTTTTCAATCGTCCGGTTTTTTCCTCTTCTCCCGTTTATTCCATGACTATAAGCGACCAAGATGTCGAACACTTTCCTAAACCTGGTATGAGAATATAAACCTATCAACATAAGTAACCTGTCACGAACGAAAAATATACTCCGTAATTAAGCCATCTCCAAAATCCCCTTCCCATTTAAATGTTTCACTTCAACAGCTTCATCAACCTTCCCTTCCACCTTCGGTGGAATTAATTTATATACAACTGGTGTAACGATCCTTGATAATAATGTAGATGATATCAGTCCACCAATAAGCACCAAAGCAAGTGGAGAAATTAACGGGTTACTGCTAAGTGCAATCGGTAAAAGACCGCCAATGGCTGTTAGGCTTGTCAATACAATTGGTAAAAACCTAAGCTCACCTGTCTCTTTAATGGCGTCATCAAGACTTCGTCCTTCAGCTCTTAAGTGATTTGTAAAGTCGACGAGGAGAATAGAATTTTTTACTTCTATTCCTGCTAAACCAATGAAACCTATGATGGCAACAAACGACATCGGGTTACCTGTAAGCCACAACATAACCACACCACCTATTATTCCTAACGGGATAACAGATAGAACAATCAACGTGCTTTTAAATGTCTTAAACTCCAGGATCAACACCATGATGAAAAGAAATATGGTAGCAATAACAACCGTCATAAAACCGCCGCCAAAAGCATCTTTCTCGCTTTCTGCCTCACCTGCCAATTGCAACTGGTAACCTTCCGGCAAATTGAGTTGTTTTGATTTCTTCATAAAGGCTTCAGTCACTTGCTGTGCTAAAACTCCCTTACCGGTAAATGCTGTAACTACTACAAATCGTTTCTTGTCTAGATGCTTGATTGTTGTCGGCGAAGATTCAAATTCAAGCTGTGACACCTGGCTTAAAGGAACTGGAGTGCCAACTGCATTATTAATAAAAATGTTATTGAAAGTATTGAGTGTTGCAAATTTTTCCTTTGGCGCATTTACAACAATAGGATAATCGTCGCCATCTTCATCCGTATATTTTCCGGCCTCAACACCCGCTACTGAAAGGCGAACGGTTTTATCAATATCAGCAGTTTGAATGCCAAGTGTCCTTGATTTTTGTGTATTGATATTTAGTTTCAGATCCGATTTTAAAACGCTTACTTCATTGTTTACATAAATGGCTCCCGGAATTGTTTTCATCAATTGTTCAGCCCTTGCTGAAAGAGAACGGAGTGTATCAAGATTATCACCGCTAATTCTTATTGCAACGGGTGCCTCCACCGGCGGACCTTGTTCAAAATCCTTTACCTCAATTTTTGCTCCCGGCACCATCACAAATTCATCTCGTAAACTTTCAATCAACCGCTTCTTTTCAACAGGATCTACGTCAGGTTGTAGCTGAACAAATACCTGGGCAAAGTCAGGCTTTTCATTTTCAGGAATTACATTGTAATAAATTCTTGGGTTGCCCTTTCCTACATTGGTTGTAAAATATTCAATCGATTTTTTTGGCTTCAGCTTGCCTTCTACAAGTCTTGCCATCTTATCAGTAGCATCGAGGTTACTGTGCAAAGGCATACTGATGTTTACAAGAAACTGTGGTTTTTCTGACGTGGGGAACAATTTAAATCCTATCGCCTTAAACAAAACCAGCGACGCGCCGAACAAAGAGAAAGCAACAAGCAAGGTAACAACCGGGCGTTTTAAAGATGCATCCAGCAGCCTCGAATAACTGCCATGGATCAATTTCTTCAATCCCCGTAAAAACATGTTGCCTTCATGATTGTGATTTGTTTAGATTTAAATATTTTGGGGAATATTTGAGTGAAAATAATTGTTGAGTTATATAAATAAAATAA
>Ga0181463_1000294_pt1 | contig 13281 bp, 10 predicted proteins | sample InSIn1gowninarea_FD_119071 | JGI IMG/M metagenome (GOLD analysis project Ga0181463, IMG submission 119071) | Clean room microbial communities from NASA Spacecraft Assembly Facility at Jet Propulsion Laboratory, Pasadena, California, USA -... ... | reverse complement strand
GTTTTGCAGCCTTTCGACAAATACCATTATTTCTTTTCCTAAGGTTGTTGGTGATGCCGGTTGCCCATGTGTTTTGGCAAGCATAGAGATGTTCTTCCATTGGACCGCAAACTGGTGTAATTGTTTTTGCAGGTTGATCACGGAGGGCAAGTATTCAGTTTCCATGCAGTCTTTCCAGCAAAGGGGAATAGAAGTATTATTAATATCCTGCGAAGTCAGGCCAAAATGTATCCATTCTTTTACATCATCTCCACCTGCTTTAGCGAGTCGTTCTTTTAAAAAATATTCAACTGCTTTCACGTCGTGATTTGTAATGGCTTCAATTTTTTTAATTTGGCGTGCATCTTCTACGCTAAACTTATCCGCAACTTTTTGTAACTCTTGTCGGCTTGTGTTGCTAAGACTAAAAAAATTATTATCTGAGAGAAAGAAAAAATATTTTATTTCAACCAGCACTCTGTATTTCATCAGCGCGTATTCGCTAAAATATTCGTCAAGAAAGTCGATTTGCTTCCTGTACCTGCCGTCAATAGGAGAAATAGCTGTAAGATTGGTCAATTCCATTTTAAAGTGTTGATAGTTGACAGTTGACGGATGACAGTACGAGATAATCTCACTGCTTCCTCAAACTCAACTATAAAAGTTTTTAATAACGACTATTAAGAGATAATGTTAACAATAAAATGCTTGATCCCTTTACTGTTAACTTATCAAGCCAATTCATTTTCTTTGCAGCTCAAAATTAGATGAATTGCAGAAGATTATAAAGGTGGGTGCGGTAAGTTATCTTAATACCAAGCCTTTGATGTATGCTTTTAAGCATGGATTGCAAATAAACGGAATGGAAATAAGAGAGGATTACCCCGCAAAAATAGCAGGGATGTTGTTAAATGATGAGATTGACGTTGGATTGGTGCCTGTGGCAATCATACCGAAACTGGACGAATACCACATTATAGGAGATTTTTGTATAGGAGCGGAAAGTGCAGTGGCTTCGGTTTGTATATTCAGTGAGGTACCTCTCGAAAAAATTGAGAAAGTGATACTCGACTACCAGAGCAAAACGTCAGTAGCATTGGCAAGAGTACTGATAGAACATTATTGGAAACTTCCTGTAGTGTTTGAAGAAGCGGGCGAAAATTTCAGGGATGATATAAAAGGTACGACAGCAGCCGTTGTTATTGGAGACAGGGCATTTGAGCAAAGAAAAATCTCCCCTTATTTCTATGATCTTGCACAAGCATGGATCGAATTTACCGGATTGCCTTTTGTTTTTGCCGCATGGGTGGCTAATAAAAAACTCCCTCCTGATTTTATCGCGTCATTTAATGAAGGCAATAGAACAGGTGTGGAAAACATAAATGAAGTGGTATCTGAAAATACATCTTCTTTTTATGATCTGAAAACATATTTCACTAAAAATAGCAGTTACAGATTAACCGAGAATAAGCGGAAAGGCCTAGAAAAGTTTTTATCGTTTTTAGGATAAAAAGTCATTAAAGTAAACGATTACTTACGGGTCACAATGCTCCTGGCTTTACTTAGATAATTTCTAATCAATTCATTTATTTCTTCAGAAATATTTGTAAAATAAATAGCGGGTGCGAACAGGGCGGCAAATACAATCGTTCTTAAAATAGTATCAATAACCGGAGAAGGAATTCTTGGGACACTATAAACGATTACTGTACAAACAAAGGCTATGGCGATAGCTAAAAAATTTCTTGAGGAGTAAGGCTGCATCTTGAATTTATACCAAAGAAAACCAAATCGCATAAGATTATAAAAGGTGAGTGAGATTACTGTCGAGTAGGCAGCGCCAATTAGTCCGTAGTTTGAAATAAGGATATAGTTAAGCGGCAAAGCCAAAATAGTATATAGGACATTGGTAGTAAAATCAACCTTCCAGTAGCTTGACGTTGCAATCACCTGGGAGTTAGCGCCTGTTCCTAGGTCAATTAGTTTTCCGATCCCCATCAAAAGCACCAGCTTTTCTATTCCTGTAAAATCCTTTCCTAGATAACTTGCCAGGTTATGCGCATTTAACCAAATGATACAAAACATAACAAGCCCGATAATGAGAAGGTTACTAACACTTTTAACGTAAACTTTTCTTATGTGCTGAAGGTTTTTGTTTTTCCATGATTCAGCTAAAACAGGAACTGTTATAGATGTTATGCTTCTTTGTGGAATTTCCATAAGCGTGACAACATAAGTAGCAATGGTAAAAACGGCAGCATCACTTAATCCACGGGCAGATTTTGACGATAATATAAAGGTGTCAACGGTTCTTGAAAGCAGGTTTAAAAATTGTGCAGCAAATATGTAAAGGCCAAAATTTATCATCCTCCCTTTTATCCTCGAAGTGAGGTGGCTGACTTTGAAGTTAAATTTAAAATGCCCTGTTTTCCTTAAAATATAAAATAAGATCAATACAGGTAATAAGTATGAGAGCGAAAAAAGAGTAAAAAACTGGTGTATCGTAATTGCATGAATGCTGACAATAAGCAGCAAAAAAGTAAAGGTAACTCTTGCAACTGTTTCCTTCAATCCGTTTGAGATAACACCTTTCCTAAAAGACCAGCTAAACGTTTCGAGCCATAAAAACAAAAGAATAAAAAGCCCAAAAGGGTAGACCAGGTAGCTGTATTTTACAAATAGAGGAGATCTTTCACTAAATTTTCTAACAATAATATCATGCAATGCATAACCAACGGCGCACATTATAATAAAGCCGACAAGGCACACGGCAAGTGTGATAAAGGGTAAGTCATTTTCTTCATCTTTAAGGTAACTCTTATAAAATGGAAAAAATTTATTGATCACCGGAATTGATCCCAATGTGCACATAGAGGCCAGAGTAAGTCCTGCATCAGTTATAATTCGCGTCAATCCAAGCTGTTCTGATGTAAGAACTTTAGGCGCTATTAAAATAATATTCACTGCCCCTATGGCAAATCCTATCATGATAACAATCGACGACCTGATACTCTGCTTTTGAATAATGCTCATTTAAGACGAAATATTTCGCAAAACAACATAAATAAAACAAAAAGAAACTCTACAGTATTTTTTTCCTTAGAAAGAGGCTAAGTTTTATGATTTTAGCTATAAACACCCATAAGCCAGTAAGGAGTGAACTAAATTAAAAATAAGTAATACCAGAATTCCTAATACAATAATAGGTTACCGGATCAACATTACTGTGCCTTTACGTTGAATAGTTTTGCCGTTCTGTTCTTTTTTATATGTAGCATACCAAACAAATGTTCCTGACGCTTGCTGCTCTCCATTTATTCTTCCGTCCCATCCTTTTGATATATTATCACTATTAAATACCACCTGCCCCCATCGATTAAAGATTGATAGATGAAAACTTGAGATATTGAGGCCTGAATAAAGAGCTTTAAAACGATCGTTAAGATTGTCGCCATTGGGAGTAAACGCATTGGGAAAGTAAATGTCTTCACTACAAGGAATGACGCTAATGCTGATTTCGTCACTAGCAGTTCCACATTGATTGGCAGCAATAACTGAATACAACCCTTCAGTGTTCGCAGTTATAAAAGAATTAAGACTCCCGGTGCTCCACTTATAACTTTCAATATCTGTTCCATGTGCAGTTAGCTGTATAGCTTGAAAATTACAAATTGCCGTATCAGAACCCAGATAAACTGTTGGAGGTTTCATTTCCTTAATTGTAACAGAATCTGAAACAGAGCAGTTATTTCTCACAACGGTAACGTAATAGACACCTGTTTTACTCACATTTATCTGGGATTTAAGGTCTCCGGTATTCCAGGAGTAAGAAGAAGCTCCGCTAAGAGTGGCGTCAAGCACAAGATTAACAGGTGAGCATATGCTGGTGTCAGAGCCGATAAAGAGATGGGGTTTAGGAACAACCGTAATAGTGGTTTTAGACGAATCCTTACAACCATAGTTAGTAGTGACCACAGATGTGTAGGTAGTTGTGGTGTTAGGAGAAGCCTTTGGATTAGAAACCAAAGGGTTGTCAATTCCTGTTGCCGGATACCAAAAATATGAAGCGCCTCCACGACTGGTTAATAAAGTAGAATCTCCGCTGCAAAGTATGCCAGGTGAAGAAATACTAATAGTCGGTTTTGGTCGAATAGTTATTGTGGTATTAGCCGAGCCGGTACAGCCGGCAGAATTTGTCACAACGACGTTGTACCGGGTAGTTGTGGTCGGTGAAGCAATAGGATTAGCGACGGAAGAATTATTTAAAGTTGATGAGGGAGACCAGGCATATTTATTTCCTCCTGTTGCGCTCAGTTGCGTAGCTTGTCCTTCACATAAATCAGAATTAGGAGTTATCTTAATATTCGGTTTAGACGTCACAGAGAGTGAAGTGGTAGCAGAGTCTTTGCAGGTTCCGTTAGACACTATTACCTTATAAATCATTGAAGATGCAGGAGAAGCTTTAGGATTACTTAAAGTTGAATTGTTTAGCCCAAATGCCGGATACCAACTGTAGAAGGATCCACCAGAGGCGTTTAACTGCGCGGAGTCTCCCGGACAAATTGATGAAGATGCATTAATGGTAACTTGAGGCGCATCGTTTACAGTAATAGTTGCCTGAGAATTTATAAAACCAGAAGTTCTGGCACATCCAGTGGCGTCCTTTACAGAAACAAGTTTGTAATTGGAAGTAGCAATTGGATTAGGCACAACATTTAGTACAGTGTCTGAAGCAAGGCCATTAACTGTAATATTATTGCCACCTGCATTATAAACAATGCTATAAGGCGCCAATCCACCTGATGGAGAAAAACTCATTCGGCCTTTTCCACCGCCGCATATTGTATTTCCGGAAATAGAACCTTGTGGGGCTTTACTAATATTTAAAGTGATTGTAGCAGAGGCAACTCTACAGCCTGCTGAATTTATATTTCCCCCTTCTCCTGCTAAAAGGCGGAATAAAAATGATCCGGAAGAAGTCGGTGTATATGTATAGTTTAAGCTATTTGAGGATGGCAAATCATTCCAGATGGTCGCATTATCAGAACTCATCTGCCATTTATATTGGGGATTTGTGTAACCCGGCGAAGTGGATGAATATAAATTAACTGGGGCAAGGCCGCATTGATCTTTTACAACTTGCGAGGCAGTGGCGCTAAATGATAATGAAAGAAGAGGCCCACAAGGTCTAAAAGTTATATCATCAATGGCAAGGTCATTGCCGGGAAGAGCAGCACCTCCCGGGCTGTTATTAATAATTTTAAGAATCACCGTATTTATTCCAACAGGAGTGGCAAAGAAAAATCCATATTGTTCCCAAGTCATTGAAGTTTTTTGATCAATAGGACCCGTTGAATATGAAGCTAATGTAGTACCGTCTGTTCTTTCAATAACGAAGGTTAAGTTTGGATTAACACCTATTAAGACAGAAGGGTTTAAAACATTAGCTATCCAGCTCGAAAACTCATATTTGGTATTTTCGCATAAACCTTGCACTGTTTGCTTGTAAAATTCTCCCGGATTTTCACTGGAATTAAAAAAAGCCATATATCCATTAATGTCGCCGGAAGTGTGGTCGGGCTGCCCACTGAACCAGGCTAAATTATATGGAACATTATTAGTGATAGTGTAATTTCCGTCATAAGGAGTGGGGAGAGCAGGATTGTTTGAAACAGGTAAAAAATCGTAAGTAGTGGAAGCCCCAGAAGTTATATCGGACAATGGTTTGCCTGGGTTAGAGCCGCTTCCAAAAGTTATATTAACAACAGGGTCACCTAAACTTCCTGTGCATAGTTGACAATAAATGCTTGTGGTAGAGCAGCAAAGTAAAAGAAGTAAAACGTGTTTTAAAGTTAGCATTTATAGAAATAGGATTATTGCATTAAATTATTATATGCATCAGGTTTAATTACATTAGATATTATTTTCACTCATTAATGACAACAATTAATTAACGAGCTAAAGAAACAAAAATTGCGATAGGTCCCTCGAGCAAAGAATTTGAAAGCAACTTCTTCTTTTGCAGCATTCTCAGCTTAACAAAAATGTTCATGACAAATTGAGATGGATTTAATAGTTGCTTTTGGGTATGAAAGCACAAAGAGAGATTACTTCAATATTCAAAGCTTCTAAAATTTGGTATTAGAAGTCGAAATAGTGCTTTCTAATTCTTGTCCAATGTCCAAATAAAAGAAGGATTGATTTAATATGTGTAACATTTTCCAATAAACGATTACTTTGCATCATTTTTTCTAAAAAGGAAGAATTAGATTATTAAATAAAGAATTGAGGAAAGCGTTAGCCTTATGATTTTTATACCTAGTAAGTTAAAGGGCAGTTATGAAATAAGATTAGAGCCTTATGCAGATAATCGGGGTTGGTTTACCAGGTTTTATTGCAAACAGGAGTTTGCGCAGATCAATCATACAAAAGAGTGGGTACAGATGAACCATTCTTTTACTAAAGCTAAAGGCTCTATCAGGGGTCTTCACTATCAGTATCCGCCTAACAGTGAGATCAAAGTTGTTAGGTGCATCGTCGGGGCTGTTTTTGATGTTATAATCGATCTAAGAAAAGATTCTGATACCTTTTTACAGTGGTGCGGTACAGAACTTTCAGGCCAAAAGAAAAACATGCTCTACATTCCTGAAGGTTTCGCCCACGGCTTTCAAACATTGACCGAAGATTGTGAATTAATTTATTTTCATAGTGAATACTATACTAGTGGTAATGAAGGCGGTATTCGATACAATGATCCTGCCATAGGAATTCAATGGCCAATGGAAGCGACTGAAGTTTCAGAAAGAGACCACAACAGCCCGCTAGTCGATAACAATTTTAAAGGTATATAAATATGCAATGCAGATTTTGCAAATCAGAAGTAACTGATCTTTTTATTGATTTAATAAATTCCCCGGCTTCAAATTCATTTCTTACCGAAGAGTCATTGGCTCATCCGGAAGTCTTTTTTCCATTGAAAGTATTTACCTGTAGAAATTGTTTCTTAGTACAGATTGCCGAGTATAAGAAGTCTGCCGCAATTTTTAACGACCAATATGCTTATCTGTCATCATATTCGACAAGTTGGTTAGCGCATTCTAAAAAATATACTGAAAAAATGATTGACAGGTTTAATCTTAGTAAAACGTCTAAGGTTATAGAAGTTGCCTCTAATGACGGTTACTTACTTCAGTATTTTAAAGAGAGAAATATCCCCGTTCTTGGCATTGAACCAAGTGCTAATACAGCGGAAGTTGCTATTGATAAAGGCATAAAAACTTTAGTAGAGTTTTTTGGAATGACTTTGGCCAAAAAACTGATATCTCATAATATAAAAGCAGATCTTTTATTAGGAAATAACGTATTAGCCCACGTACCAGATATAAATGATTTTGTTGGTGGAATGAAGCTGGTTTTAAAGGAACATGGAGTGATAACGATGGAATTTCCTCACCTCCTGCAACTTGTCGACAACAACCAGTTCGACACCATTTATCACGAGCATTACTCCTACCTGTCATTTTATACTGTAAAACAGATTTTTGAGGCAGCAGGGCTCGAAATGTTTGATGTGGAAGAACTTGGAACCCATGGCGGTTCTTTAAGAATTTATGCGAAGCATAAAGAGGATAACACAAAAGATGTTTCGACAAATGTGGAGGCTCTTTTAAATAAAGAAATAAGCAGGGGCATGAATTCTCTGGCTTATTATGATCATTTCCAGGAAAAGGCGTTAAAGGTAAAACTAGATTTTACAGAGTTTTTAATTAAACAAAAAAAGGAGCAGAAGAAAGTTGCAGGATATGGTGCGGCAGCAAAAGGAAACACTCTTCTAAATTATTGCGGAATAAAAAATGACCTTATAAAGTTTGTGGTTGATGCAAATCCTTATAAGCAAAACAAGTTTCTTCCCGCAAGCCATATTCCTGTTGTCACTGAAGACCAATTGAAGAAATATCAGCCTGACTTGGTAATTATTTTCCCTTGGAATATCAAAGAGGAGGTAATGAATCAACTTTTTTATATAAGAGAATGGGGCGGGAAGTTTGTAGTACCTATTCCTGATTTGCAAGTAATTTAATTGTATGAAAAAGATACTTGTAACGGGAGCTTCCGGTTTCATTGGAAATTACGTTATTACAGACCTGCTTAGATCTGGTTTCCAGGTCGTAGCAACATCGTCCACTCTGGCGAATATTGAAGATAAACCTTGGAAAGCCCAGGTAGAATATATACCTTTTAATTTTAAAGATTTATCTCATACCACCGATTACTACTCTTTTTTTCAACAACCAGATCTGTTGATACATCTTGCCTGGCAAGGGTTACCGAATTACAAAGCTTTGTTCCATTTTGAAGAAAATCTTTCCGGCCAGTATTTCTTTTTGAAAAATATGATAACAAACGGTCTTAAAGACTTAACTGTTACCGGAACCTGTTTTGAGTATGGATTTGTCGAAGGCTGTTTAAATGAAAGCCTGGTAACAAACCCGTCGAATGCCTATGCTATAGCAAAAGATACTTTACGAAAATTTCTGGAACAATTACAAAATGACATTCCTTTCTCCCTAAAGTGGATACGACTATTTTATATGTTTGGGAAAGGTCAAAGCGCTAAGTCACTGTTTTCTCAATTAGACAAAGCAGTTGAACATGGTGAGGCAACATTTAATATGAGTGGAGGAGAACAAGTTAGGGACTATTTACCTGTAGAGCAAGTCGCTGAGTATATACGGGCGATAGCAACACAACAAGCAGTAACTGGCATAGTGAATTGTTGCAGCGGTCAACCAATTAAGGTAAAGGAGATTGTACAGGAGTATTTAAGAAATAAAAAAGCAACCATTTCACTTAACTTTGGCTATTATCCTTATCCGGATTACGAACCGATGGAATTTTGGGGAGATAACAAGAAGCTAAAAACTATTTTAAATAATGAAAGATCAGATAGAGCAATTTAAAGAGGAACGTGTTGAGCGGATAGCGAAGAATGGGAATAACGAAGCTTTGAAGCAGGCAGCCGATGCCTTAAATTTAGAGTCAAATAAAGCGCAGTACTCATACAATTTTTCCTGGATGGGACGTCCTATTATTCAGTATCCGCAGGATATGATCGCCATGCAGGAAGTTATTTGGGATATAAAACCGGATTTGATTATAGAAACTGGTATTGCCCACGGAGGCTCTTTAGTATACTATGCATCTTTATTAGAACTTATAGGTCAGGGAGAAATTTTAGGCATAGACATCGATATAAGAAGTCATAACAGAAAGGCAATTGAAGAACACCCGATGTTTAGAAGGATAAAAATGATTGAAGGGTCTTCACTTAGTAACGAAATTTTGGAACGGGTAAAAGAAATTGCATCAGAAAAAACAAGAATTCTTGTTTGTCTTGATTCTAATCATACACACGACCATGTACTGCAAGAGCTAAGACTTTATGCTCCATTTGTTTCTCCGGGATCTTATATCGTAGTTTTTGATACCATTATTGAAGACCTTCCTGACAACTATTTACCCGGACGTTCTTGGAGTGTAGGTAACAACCCAAAAACAGCGGTTCGCCAATTTTTACAGGAAAATTCAAATTTTATTATTGATGAAACTATTGATAATAAGCTTTTAATTAGCGTAGCTCCACAAGGATATTTGAAAAGAATAATATAAATATGAATACACCTTATCTAACAGTTGTTATTCCTACTCTCAAAAGACCTGATACTATATACTGGACATTAAAAACTGTACTTAATCAAGATTATAGTAATTATTCTATAATTGTTAGTGATAATTTTAGCAACGATAATACAAAAGATATTGTCGACTCTTTTAAGAGTGCAAAAATAAAATATATTAATACAGGAAGAAAGTTATCAATGAGTCATCATTTTGAATTTGTGTTGCAGCACATCGACAAAGGTTATGTCACTATTCTTGGTGATGACGACGGCTTACTTCCAAATTCACTCAGCAAAGTTGCTGCAATTATTGAAAAGCATAAGGTACAAGCGATAGGATGGAAATTTGGGAATTTTAATTGGAAGGGTTTAACTCCTTTTTTTATGATACCTATGGCTAACTACTATAGAGTAGTTGATGCGTATTCAGAGGTTAGAAAGATTTTCAGACAATCTATTTATAAAACAATTGAATTTCCAAGCTTATATGGTGGTTTTATAGATATAAAACTTATTCAAGAATTAAGGCAAAAGTATAACGGAAAATTTTTTCATTCCAGAATCCCAGATTTTTTTTCCGGAGGATTAATAGCCTCTTCAGTAGAGAAATATATTCGTCTCGAATTTCCCGTTTCAATTAATGCAACTTCTAAACATAGTACTGGTTACGCGACAGTTAATAAAAATAATGACCAAACGGCATACCTTGATTTAAAAGAAGCCGAAGACAACATAAAATTTCATGAAAAATTAATATTTCTTCGAACAAATGCAATACCTATTGCAGAAGCAATGCTTCAAGTACATGAAGTGAATCCATCTTTTCCATTGTGGCTTTGTCGGTTTCAATCTCAGCAAGCAGGTCACCTTTTTTAACTGTATCTCCTACGTTTTTGTGCCATGCAGCAATCACTCCTTCTGTCATGGTATCACTTAACCTGGGCATTAATATCTCTTCTGCCATACTTGTATATTTTTGCTAAACGCTTAAGTAAAAAAAGCCGGATAAAATGCCGGGCGTTTATTGCGTTAAATTTTGAGCGGTGAAATTACATGAAATTGAATTAAAGGCAAGATGCCGGAAAAAATTTCCTCTAAAAAACATTAGAGTCCTTTTAAGTTCCTCGCGTGAAGTCCGAACAAAGTTTTTCATGATAAATTTTGATAATAAGAAAAACTTTTTAAAAAAGCAACTTTTCTGTTTACATTCACTTCTTAAAATTAAAATTTATCAAAAAAATGAAAAGAATTTTTACTTTAGCTTTACTGACCTTTGCCTTTGGCGCCTGTAAAAAAGAACATCAGCCTCCGACGTCAAATATAAATCTTTCAAAAGGTTTAGTTGCTTATTATCCTTTTAATTCAAATACCAATGATGAAAGCGGCAATAACAATAATGGAACATTATTGTCAGGAGCTTCCTTAGGTTCTGATCTAAAAGGTAAAGATGCTTCTGCCTTAGATTGTAATGGTAACGGAGGTCATCTTTTAGTAAATAATAACGGGAAAATAAGCTTTGATAGCACTTTAACTATTTCACTTGACGTGATGACACGAGGTTTCTCAAGACATACTTTTTTAAGCATGGTAGATTATAACACCGGCTTTGGTGCATCTTTTGAAGTGGGCACTGTAGCTCCTAAAAATGGAAGTGTCACTTTTGCCGTATCAAATCAAGACGCACCTTGTGGCAGTTTCGTTTCAGATGATCAATCTTCAGGTATTATTACCGGTCTAGAAATTCAACCGCAAAGTTGGTATAATGTTATTTGCTCATTTAATAAAGGGGTATTAAAAACTTACATAAATGGCCAACTTATAACTACCAGTACTAGTAAGGACAAAGTTCTTCGCAATTGTCCTAATGACGAATTATTAATTGGAGGATGGTGGAAGCTAGATCCAGAAGCTACATTAGACGGCAAGATTGATAATGTTAGATTGTATGATAGAGAACTAAATTCCAACGAAATAGAAATGTTATCAAAACTTATGTAGTAAGCACATTCTAATTTCTTTCGTATAACTATAAAGGCCTTATAAAAGGGCCTTTATAGTTATACATTTTTTGCAGTAAATGTAATTCTAATAAAAGGACATCTTCCTGATTTTATGTACGAATTAATAAAAAATAAATATTTGCAAATACTTTTAAAAGATTAATTGAAAGATGAAGATTGCCGCTGTTGTTATACTCTATAATCCAGACCAGGATGTCGCTGTAAACATACTATCTTACCACGACTATACAGAAAGGGTTTACGTTTTGGATAATACAGAAAAGCAGAAAGAGGAGATAAAGACAAATCTTTCTTCTTTCGAAAAAGCAATTTATATACAAGATGGAGAAAACAAAGGAATAGCAAATCGATTGAATCAGGCATGTAGATTAGCTATAAGCGAAGGATTTGAATGGTTGTTAACAATGGATCAGGATTCTTCTTTTAAAAAAGAAGATCTTTTAGCTTACTTATCTTGTATAAAAAGTGTTTCTGAGAGTGAAAAAATAGCGATGACAGGAGTGAGATTTGTAGGGCTAAAAGAAAAGAGTTTGACTTGCGGCTATAAAGAAGTAACCTCTTTAATTACATCGGGTAGTATAATAAACCTCAAGTTAATTGAAGAAATCGGTGATTTTGATGAAGCATTATTTATCGACTTAGTAGATATTGAATTTTGCTTTCGTTCAATTTTAAAGGGGTTTAAAATAGTACAATTTGAAAACATATTCTTAAATCATAGCCTTGGAAAATCATCTGTACATAAATCTTTGAAGAATTTTAAAAATACCGTCAGGAGTTTACATTCTCCTTCCAGAATTTTCTATATGGCCAGAAATTATCTTTATATAGAAAAAAAATATAAAAATGATTTTGAAGAAGAAGTTTATGTACTGAAAAAGGACTTATTGAACAGAATAAAAAATAATCTGCTTTATAATAAAAAAAGATTTTCAGTATTAAAGTTTTTTTTATCAGGTATTATTAACTACAAAAGAAATAACATGGGTAAACTTTTCGATTGAAGCGTTGTTTAACGTTTATTAGCGATCTACTTATAATTAAATAAACTTGTTGGTAAATCTCTTTCAATTATTAAAGATATTTACGGGCATTAGAAAAATATTTTAAGTAAATGTATCGGCAGCAACTTGCAAACCGAACATAAATTTTGTAATAGGGATTTTTTAATTGAAAGTAATTTTTAGGTACGACTTCAGCAGTAAAACTACAGGCATCATCTACATTATTAATACTTTTATTTGTAGTATCAACGTATAAACACAAACTTATGGGTGAAAATTTTTTCTTTATCGCTTCTAGTGGCCTCGGCTTATAGGTTGCTTTTTGAAATGCTACAATTGCGGGATCAGACAAGCCATTTCTATCTGCAATTGCACATACGCCGTTCCTTAAATCTTCAAACGTCTCAATATCTTTAGCCGATTGTGCCTCATTTATTATTCCTAACAACAATTTCTTTAAATCAACTTCCGGAAAAGATGGATTCACTTCATGTACTTGAAGCATTGCTTCTGCAATAGGTATTGCATTTGTTCGAAGAAATATTAATTTTTCATGAAATTTTATGTTGTCTTCGGCTTCTTTTAAATCAAGGTATG
>Ga0181463_1000289_pt1 | contig 13389 bp, 9 predicted proteins | sample InSIn1gowninarea_FD_119071 | JGI IMG/M metagenome (GOLD analysis project Ga0181463, IMG submission 119071) | Clean room microbial communities from NASA Spacecraft Assembly Facility at Jet Propulsion Laboratory, Pasadena, California, USA -... ... | reverse complement strand
CCCTATTAAAGTTATGTCAACAGAGTATCCGCAGGTTATTACCGACAGCAGCAATTGAGGTCATATTGGAGAAGGTAGGCTTTTATCCATTACTTCTTAAAAATGGAGGAAACAAACGAACCTATAAAAGCCTGCTGCAAATACTGGAAGCACTTCGTAAACAGGAAGCTGCTGGAAATACCAGCTTCAAACAGGTATTTGAAGCCTTAACAGATATGATTTATGAAAAAACAGTGGTTGCCAATATTGAGGGAGAAGCGGATGCTGTACGAGTGATGAATGTCCACAAAGCTAAGGGACTGGAAGCACCCATCGTTTTTCTGGCTCACCCGGCCAAAAAGGTTAACCCGGAATCCTTTTTATCACGCCATATTAAACGGGAAGATTACGCGTCTAAAGGGTATTTTACTTTTGCGGTGAAAAATGGCTTCCAAGATAAAGAAATAGCGGTTCCGCCTAATTGGGAAACGTATAAAAATGAGGAGATTACCTACCTAAGTGAAGAGGAATTACGAATCATCTATGTAGCGGCAACCCGGGCAGAGAAGGCGTTAATAATTAGTGCTACCAATGATAATCAGAAAAATCCCTGGGGTATTCTATTTGAAATAGAGCATGTGGAGGATCTTGTGATTCCTGAAACCGAGGCAATTCAGCAGAGGGCTGCTGATGAAATAACGATTGAAGAATTTCAATCCAAGACTGTAAACCGACTTGCCTGGCTCGAGAATAGCAAGATAAAAACTTATGAGTACTGGTCACCGACAAGTGAAAAGGATTTTTCCGAAATTCTTGAGATTGAGCGGGAATCCGGCGGTGGAAAAGACTGGGGTACCTTGATCCATGAGGTGCTGGAGAAAGTCATCCAAAAACATGATGTGTCAAGGTATATAAAATTAGCGCTAGAAAGATATAATTTGCCGGTTAACCGGGAAGAAGAGGTTTTTCATTATATCAAGAACTTACAGAACTCAAAGCTTTGGGAAGAGTTACAAACTGCCGAAGAGATATTAACGGAAGTTCCGTTCACCTTTAAAGTGGGAAAAGAAGAATTATTTTATTTCTATTTGCCAAAAAGTTCAGGTAGTCCGCAATCCTTTTTTGTAAATGGAGTGATTGACCTGATCTATAAAAAGAATGGTGAATGGAATATTGTTGATTATAAAACGGACAGGGCAAAAAGGAATGAAGATTATGAGAAACTTCAAGCCTTTTATCGCAGTCAAATCTCATTTTATCAGGAGGCTTGGGAACAAATAACGAAGGAGCCAGTTGGCAGTGCCTCTCTATATTTCCTTGAACCGAATGTGTTACTGACGTTTTAACCGCAAATGAAAGAAATCCACATCGGAAGTGATGTGGGTTTCTTTTCAATTATATTCTAATTCGAATTGTTCGATTCGCTCACGTACGAAGTCCGGAACCGTGCATGGTAACATGGTTTCATGGTTCACGCTCACATAGATAATCTCGGCCAAAAGGACGGGGTCGATTTCATCTTCTCTTGTGATCATGATGTTCATTGTCATGCTTTTGTTTCCAACCTTCTCCATCCGACACCAAAGGGTTAACCAATCATGTAAGTAAGCTGATTTTTTATACTCGATTGTTGATTTGGCCAGCACAAAGTCAAACTCTTCATCGTGTGGAAGAAGCTGCTGGAAATATTCTGTGACGGCAACATCAATATAGGTTAAATAATGTGAATTAAAAACAATTTTTTGCCCATCAATTTCAGAATAGCGTACCTTTAATCGATGTGAAAAACGATAATCTACCATCTTTAACTCCCTTCCTGTATTATTTCACCAACACCGCAACTTCTTCTTGCCATTCATTCAATTAATTTAAATACACCTCTTTCTATATAATTATTGAAATTTTCGGAAAAAATAACAGTTAAAGATACATATTCAATTTTTATTGAGTAAATCCTTTAATCACTTTTCAATTTTATTTAGCGTTAGTTGAAACTCTTTTAGAAAAAAGCCGTCTTACTATTTGGAGAAAAATACATATATCAGGGGGTCATTATGTACAAAGGGGAAAAGCAAAAGGGGAGAGGGTATTGGCTGGCTGCTATTTTGCTAGTAGTTGCCATATTACTCGCAGGTTGTAAAGAAGAAAACACCAAGGAAACGGCGGCACCAAATACTGCTGGAACAAAGACTACTGAAACTACGACTACGGATAAACCGAGTGAAAAAGTGAACTTCATTCCAACAGAATACGACGCAGATATCGAAGTGAACGTGGAAGATAAAACCGTTTCCGGTGTCTTAAAGGTAAAGGCAACGAACTACACAGGTAAACAACAGGATAAAATTTTCTTTCATGTCTATCCGAACCAATTTCGTGAAGGTGTAGACTTACTAGGTGGATTCTGGAAGCAGATTATTGATGAAAATTCTCAACCGGGAACTTTTGACTTATCCGAAGTGATGGTCAATGGGAAGTCAAACAACCATGTATTAAAGGATACCATTGTGGAAATCCCGTTAGAAGATTGGAAGAGGGATGAAACTATAGACCTTGAGCTAAAGTTCTCGATGAAGATACCCAAAAATAACGGCCGTCTTTCCTATGACGACAATGCCATTTGGATGGGGAACTGGCTGCCGATCCAAGCCGTTTATGATGAGAGAGGATGGGTAACCGATCCCTACCATTCTATCGGGGATCCTTTTTACAGTCATGTTGGGAAGTATAATGTAAAAGTGAATGTCCCTGCCAGCTATAAAATTGCCACTACAGGAAAGGAAAAGGATGCGGTAGTTGAACAGGATGGATCCTTATCTTTTTCTACTGAGATTGAGAATGTACGGGACTTTGCCATGGTCATTATGGATGAGAATTACCAAAAACAGACTCAGGAAAGGAATGGGGTCACCGTTAACACTTGGTATTTGGCAAGCGAGAACCAGGAAGCTGCAAAACAAAACCAACAGGCAGGAATAGATGCATTAGCGTATTTTGGCAAACAATACGGAGCCTATCCTTATCAGGAATTTGATATTGTCCGTACGGGAATGTTTACGGCGATGGAATTTCCGGGGTTAATTTACCTGACAGAGAATGATTTTGCCTCAGTAGAAAACGGTGGATTTGGCGCGGTGGTCCACGAGACGGCTCATCAATGGTGGTATGGAATGGTTGGAAATGACGAAGTAAGGGATCCGTGGCTTGATGAGGGATTGACGACCTATTCTACGACGAGGTTTTTCCTTGAGAACAATCCCGATCTTGGGAACTCACAATTGGATTTTCGGAAAACCATGTTGCGTGAAGTGGAGACCTTTGAAAGACAAAGCAAGTTTATCAGCAGCCCAGTGAATGAATTTACCAATATCGGAACGTATTCCATGCTTGTATACCAGAAGGGGGCATTGATGCTCGATAACCTCGAGAAGGAGATTGGCAAGGAAAAGATGGACCAATTGCTCCAAGCCTACTTTAAAGAATATCAATTTAAAACGGCTTCCCCAAGAGACTTCGTTGCTGTTTTTGAAGAAGAACTAGGACCTGAAGCCAGAGAGTACTTTTTAAAGTGGTTAAAGGGTGAGGAACCAGAATTTAAGAAATAGTATAGGTGAAAAAATAGACCTCCAGCCGGGAGGTCTATTTTGCTTCATAAAAATAATTATTTCTAGTCACGGTTTGGTAACTTTTAAACTTAAAAACAAGGATGACAACCATAAACATAATCGCTGGTATGGAATAATAAAGAATATCGGATAGCAGGGTGGGATTGACGGCTTCTTTCACGACAAAGATAGACGTACCGGGACTCCCGACCATACCAAAAAACAGGCCGTAGGCAACATTTAAACCATAATGGATACCGGTGTTAGCCCAGACGGAACCGGTTTTATAGAAAGCATAGGTTAAAGAAAGACCTAGAAGGATAGAAAAAATAAAGTTACTCAGACTAAATCCCGCATACCAGTAATCATCCAAGGAATATAGGAGAATACTTATCGTGAAGATCCAATAGACGTTCATTTTCCCTTTTAATAGGTTCAGGACATAACCTCTTAAAATTAAATCATTTAACAGTGATCCTATGAAAAATCCTACAACTATCACTAACAGCGCCATCAGTAAGTCTTTTGAGTGAAGCATACCGCTCCATTCAAGGTCCCCGCTTAGAAATTGGATTCCATACATCAACAGCCAAAATCCAAAGCCAAGCGTAAAGCTAATAAGAAAATTCTTGAGCCAGCCCTTATGAAACACTAGTCCAATCCCTTTTAACCCATCTAAACCAACCCATTTAGCTATGAAATAAGCTATGGGGAAGAAGCACAGCAATGCCCCGAATTGAAGAAAGGGATTGCCAAATAATGACGGAACAAAACCAAAGTATAAATCCAGGATAATAAAACCAATTATTCCTCTTACCATTTTAATTTTCATAAAACACCCCATAATTAGTAAAAAATAGGACTTTGCGGATTAATTTTAACACGTTAGTGGCCCTTTAACCAATTTTTGGAGTATTAAGCTGAGATATTTGAAAAATTGCTCTGATAATGAAATAATTAGTAACAATAAAAATAAGGAGTCTCCCAAAATGAATGTTTTAGTAGTAGGAGCACATGGTCAGGTTGGAAAACATTTAGTTAATCTATTAAGAGATAGCAGTGAACATACTGTCAAAGCAATGGTTAGAAAAGAAGAGCAAGCACAGGCTTTTAAAATGATGGATGTAGAGGTTGCGGTAGCAAGCCTGGAAGGGAGTGTCGAGGATATTGCCCAAGCAGGTATAGGCTGTAATGCAATCGTTTTTACTGCAGGTTCTGGCAGGCATACCGGATTCGATAAAACAATGTTAATCGATCTGGACGGTGCGATTAAAACGATTGAAGCAGCAGAAAAAGCGGGGATTAAGCGATTTATTATGGTGAGTGCCATCCAGTCACATCGAAGAGAGCACTGGCATGAGAAAATGCTTCCCTATTATGCTGCGAAATATTATGCGGATAAATTCCTTGAACAAAGTGAATTAACTTACACGATTATTCGCCCGGGCGGTCTCCTTAATGAGCCGGGTAGCGGGAAGGTAACAGCAGCTGCGGACATTCGCAGCGGATTGATTCCACGTGAAGATGTGGCAAGGACCATTATGCTGGCACTTACAGAAGAAAACACCTATTATCAGTCCTTCGACCTTATAGCAGGTGATGTTCCCATCCATGAAGCATTAAAATTAATATAACTACTTGAAGAGTAACTGATTATTCAATTACTCTTTTTTTATGGTCTTTCTTATAAAGGTTATATTAAACAAGTCTGTTGATTTGTGCTACGGGCAAATCAACAGGGTTACAAAATCAACGTCAACCTTTAACACTGCCAATTTAAAAGTTAACACCATAAATAGAGATAACATATAGCCTATTTATCATTATGAAACTTTTTTCAACTGTTGTACGTAGAAGCAGTAATATGCAGGATTTATTTTTTTTGAACGATGGAGGGTAATATGGAAATCTGGATGAAGGAATTCATGGAGCAGTATGGGTATTGGGGAGTTTTTATCCTTATTGCAATTGAAAATATTTTTGAGAATTTCTCTTTGGCCACCGCAGTAAGATCAGCCGGAATCTCTGCATAAATTGAAAACCTGCCACCTGCCTGCTTCCATTCATAAAGTTCCTGATCGCTCACCCCGAAGAAAATCCCCCTAAGAACCGCAACAAAACCCACTTCATCGGTTGAGTCTAAAAAAGTTTTTAAAAGGATCCATAAATCTTGAAACTCTCTTATTTCACCTAGAACGACTTCACCTGCAATGCTTACGGGAATGCCCCTATCCTCAATCGCCTTTGAATAGACTCCAATCCCATCATTGTACCTTGTTAACACCATAAAATCCCGTGCCTTAGAGCCTTTAGAAATGAGCTGTTGGATAACATTTGCGATATTCTCAGCATCCTTGAGAATGACTTCTTCTTTCTTTTTGTATTCAGCAGGAACGGCTAGAACTTTAATTCCGGTAAATTTACCGCCTTCATCGTTTTTGTGCGCAACTAATGGCCGGAAAGCTGCCTGATAGACAGTCTCAACCTCTGGTAAATGCTTTTGAAACACCGTATTTAACTCTTCTGTCACGGTATTTACTGATCGAAAGTTTGTCATTAATTGTAGTACTTGACCACCATGTTCGACCATTAATTGTTTTACACGGTTATAGGTATCAATATCAGCTCTTCGGAACCGATAAATGGCCTGCTTCGGGTCACCGACAACAAACAGCGATCCGGCACGCGGTTTACAGTTTATCCAATTTTGCTCCAGCAAATCTTCGCTCGTTAAATAAAACATAATCTCGGCTTGGAGGGGATCTGTATCTTGATACTCATCGACGAGTAGAAAGCGATATTTCTCTTGAAAATATCCCCTTACCTCCGGGTTTTGCTTTAACAATTGGGAGGTATGCATCATTAAATCCTGAAAGTTTAATAAAGATCTTTCTTTTTTTAATGCTTCATAGGCTGCAAGGGCATCTAGAATAAAACAGACAATTTTAGGATGGCAATATTGCTTCCATGCTTGGATTAAAGGTTTAACCGATAGATCAAAGAAAGTCGTAATTTTTTCCTCGTAAAATTTGGCTTCCTCTTTATCATGCCAGCGGTTTAATGTTGGCTTCAGACTTTTGTTGAACAATTCAAAAATACTAAGGATATTCCTTTCTTTTGAGGTGTCGATAAAACGGTTCTTTTGAATCGAGGAGATGATTGCCTTTTGCAAAGAATCATAGCCTCTTAATGGTTCTTCATCTGGAATGGATTTCTTTGCTTCCTGTAAAAGCTTCATGAATGTTTCATAGACTGCTTTCATATCAGGCTTTGGTACCGTTTCAGTCATCCATTCAACATCGGAATACTCCTTTAATTGCTGTAACCACGGGAAAATTTGATCAACACTTATTCCACATTCATCAATTTCATCAAAACGATTTGGGTTTTCATCCATTAAGAATTGTAAATGGCGCTGCCAGGATTCCTCTAACAAATCCATATCCTCAGACTCTTCCAATTCCTTGAACGTTAAATCTAAATTCGCCTCAATCGGCCGTTCCCGTAGAAGTTTTGCACAAAACGAATGCACCGTACCTAAAAAGCAGCGTTCAATATTTTGCAGTGCTACTGATAAGCGAAATTCTCCATCTGGGTCGGATTCCTGTTTCCAGGCTTCCTCTAATTTAGATTGAAAACGTACCTTTAGCTCATCCGCCGCTTTTCTTGTAAAGGTAATCGCAACGATTTCATTGATCTCTGCCGTTCCGGTCAGAATCAGGTTTACCATTCGATCCACCATGCTTGTCGTTTTACCGGATCCCGCTCCCGCTTCCACTAAGAAATTAGTCTGTAGTTCCGTTTTGATTTGAACCCTGGCGCTTTGATCAATAACTTTTTTAGTCATAAGCACGCACCCCCTTTAGTCTCTGATTTGACTGCTTCAATAAAAGGGTATCTTTGTCATAAAAGTGCCTGCGGCAAACCAATTTAAGTTCACAAAATTTACAGTCATTCACATCGTCCGTCATTTCAAAATGGCCATGTTTAATCACATCAATCAGCTTTTCTAAAATATCCAGACCGTTTGTCCTCAAAGTGTCGTCCTGTTTCCTTGTAAACCGCTGCGCCATTCCTTTTACTGTTGGAAAATAATAAGAGCTCTCCTCAACAGCACCTTCACCAAGTTGCAAATGCTGCTCGATGGCTAAAGCATATATCATATGCTGCAGCTGGCGTCCTCCTTTGAAGAGTTCATTTTTCCCATACCCGTAAGTACTTCCTGTTTTATAATCAATAATGTGGTATCTGCCATCTGGTGATTGATCAACACGATCTATGATTCCGGAAATCTTTACCTCGCCGGATGGAAGTGTAATTATCGCAGGCTCACTTTCGCCGATTCCAAATGCATACTCAAAATGCTGTGCGTCATAATTTTCGCTATGCTGCTCTTCTTCCTTCAGAAAAATAGCACAGCATGCCAGTATGTCCTTCAATTCCCGTTGATACACACGGTCATTTGGCGGAGGCGTAATCTCCTTTTCTTGTTCAATTAACCGGAGTGCAATTGCAATGATTTTTTCGTGATGTATGGCATAAGCAGGCTTTACCTTTTCTTGTTTTAGTTCTTTATAAAAGGTTTCAAAAATGCTGTGAAGCAGACTTCCGCGTGTTGCCGGATCCAGCCATTTATTCGCATCAAAGGACACCTCTTCTATCGGTTTCACCCGTAGGATTTCTTTTAAAAAATAGGAATATGGACATCTTGCGAGCATCTCAAGCTTTCCGGCACTCATTCTTTTTTCTTGATTCAAACGCGGGTCATATAGAGCAGCATCAATTTTCACCAAGCCATCAAATTCGCTATTTTTTACAGTAAATCTTGCTTTCTCGGCAGCTAGGCCATGTTTAATGTTTTGGAAGTTCTGTAGGATTTCTTCGGTTACTTTGTATGGGCGGTCCTCAATTAATTTTTCATTCCAAAAATCCTTCTCTTCAAAAATATCATTAGCACTAAGCTTAACTGAAAGTGATTGTAGTTCCTTAAAGTCCGCAGTTTGATTTCCAGTTACAAATCGATAGCATTGAAGGATAACATGTGCAGGATTAACAGCTCGATTATCATTAATATTAAAATGGCAATAGCTTACAGTTACCTTTCCACTTGTCTGGGCTATGGCCAGAAGTAACGTATAAAGGTTTTCCCTGCCCTTTTCACGCAGTAGAGGCAGATGATTCCCGAGAATCATTCGCTCTCTGTCTAGTAATAATGGATCCTCGCTTGAATTCCCCGGAAACTTCCTGTTATCAAGCCCGACAAAGAACACATTTGTTCGGCTGTTAAAAATTCCATTCTTATAGGAAGAAACATGGAGATGCCCAGGTTTTGGCCGAGATTGGTTAACCTTTAGCGACAATAATAGGTCTTTAACTTTTTCAACCACTTCATACATCGAAAGCTCCTCATCCGCATAAGGAACTATCTTCGCAATTTCCTCTAAAACACTCGTTTTTGCTATTTCATCAAGCGCCGAGTTGGTTTTACAATTATTTTTTAATAGAAAAGCCATCCCTGTTAGGCATTTTTTATAATTCATGTTTTGTGCAAATGGGGGAAGGTATTTAAAAATAGTGGAAAACCAGTGCTGCAGCCAGCCTATTTCCTTCACTCGCTTATCAAATGCACTGCCTTTTGCCGCTAATGCTTCTCTTTCTGTCTTTAACCCTGACAAATATCGATCTTGTGACCAGCCAACCTGCAAATCACGAAGCAATCTGGCAATTTTTGATTTTGAGGGTGCATCTTCACCAAGTTCAAGTAAACCTTCGTTAAGTAAATCAATAAAGGTTGAAACACTGTAATTCGACTGAATCCAGGCAATTAGCCCTGAAACAAAACGTCCGGGACGGCTAAAAGAAACCGGCAGCCCCTCACCAAACGTAATCGGAATGTCCAGTTTTTGAGATAAATGATAGAAAAGCGTTATATAAGAATCAGCTGCTGTATAGTATACAATGCTATTATCCAGCCTTTCCTTGACAGATAGGAGCTCTTCAAATATGTGCTTTACTTCCAATTCCTCCGCTTTCGAAGTGAAAATATGTAAATCAGCAGCCCCGAAATCCCCATCCTCCGGTTGATACAAATAGCTTAGCGGCGTTGAATCACCAGTGGAAATCGAAGAAAGGCTTGTTCTCTCAGGGAGACTTATACCGTAAACTGGTGCTAGTGGCAATTTATTACTGCCTGCCGGTAAGATTTTTGTGAGAAGACTTTCTTCTAAGAAGGATAAATCAAGATTGGATTGTAAGATATATAGCTTCTCTTCGTCCCTTTCAGCTAATTCGATTGCTTCCAATAGAATAGCGGCTTGATCCAGGTATTGATTTTTATGCAGCAGGTCTTCAAATTGGGAAAGAATTTCCACTAAATCTTCAGCTTTTTCTTTATTAATAAAGGCTTCTCTATTTATTGTCCGGGCAGTAAAGCCTGCCGAACGCAGAGATTGGATTGTTGAAAAAATCGACGTGCTGAAGGAAGGTGTTATTTCCATCCCATAAAAATATCTTAGTTTATCTTGATTTTTCAGGTCCTTTAACAGCGAATAGGTAAAATGGATGCCGACTGATGTTTCCAGTTTATTAAATGCCTGCTCCGTATTTAACTCAATAATATCCATCGCCAGTGCAGACACAGTTTTATATTTTAGATTGATTGCTTGGTGTCCATCTTTAATGTACGCTTCATTTATTTGTTCGCCAAAAGCATAAGAATCAACAATCACGATTTTTTCCTTAAAGGGAAATTGGGTGCAGATTTGCTTTAACTTTTTTACTAACGATTGCATCATAGCCCTCCTAACCGTTCCATTTTACCCATAAATGGGTTCTCTCAAGCCATACACCAAGTATAGCACTTTTATGAATTAGCAAATGACATCTATTTACAATTTTTGCATGAAGTAACATATTAAAAAACAGGTTGGATATAATAACCTCGATTACCTTTGAAAGGATGGGATGTTGGATGTCATTAGAATGGTTTGACAGAGTTTGCAGCGAGCTGCAGGACCACCTGGAATCGATTTGCGAAGAGTATGATCAGGTTGGTCAAATATCGATTGAAAGAGCTGCCAAACATCCGAGAATCGAGTTTTTTGTAGAAACAGAGGATGTCCATACAGAAGATATCGATCGAGACTATTTTTGCACATTGTTCTTTGATCCGCAAAACGAGGAATTTTACATTGATACCTTCGATGTTGACAGCGGACATACGGCTAAAATCATCCTTTCGGACATTGAAGAAATAATCGATGAAGTCCACGCCAGTCTTCATGATTATATGAACGATGAGGACCATTATACGGATGATGGTGTTTACCTGACATCTGAAGAAGTTTATGTGGATGATTGTGATGAACTTGACGAGGATGATGGTGTAGAGTATTACGAGTCTGTACAAATGAATAGTGAGGATATCTTTGAAGAAATTGAAGTAGACTGGAACACTCCGGAGGTAACGGCCTTCAAGCATGAAGATGAGGTTGAGGTGACCTACCAATTTGGGGTGGTTTCGGAAACAGGAGACGGCGTTCTTAAAAGGATTAATCGAATACGGACAACAGATGATGAATTAATCAAGGATGAATCTCATTTTATCTTTAGTAAAGAAGAAGCAAGTACCATTATCGCAATGATCGCCAGTCATATGGATCAGTTGAGTGAATTTGATTTCGAAGACATGGCATGAAACAAGGAGCATACCTTTGGTGTGCTCCTTCCTTTATTGTGGTTATTCAACGGTATAATCGATTTGAATCAAATCCCAAGGGGTAATTATCCCCAAAGGCGCTTCGTCTTTTTTTCCGTTCTCGGTAATGATTATACTTTCTAATTTCTTCTTTACCTTGTGTGATTTTTCAAAAATTGTTTCAATATCAAAGATATTCGAACTCTTTGCGACAAACTCCAGCGGGTGTTCTTTTTCATATTTCATTATATCCGAAATATGGGTATCTGCTAAGTTCACAGAGCTGCTCTCCATATTTTGTGCCATCCATTTCACAATCGCGCCGGCAGTCAACAGCCCCATACATTCTTTGTTTTTATAAATAGGGAATTTTGAATAATTATACTCTCGAATTGCTTCCGTCACTTTTAAAATGCTATCGCTATAGTCAAAGAACAAAACATTTTTCGTCGCAATCGATAACGCATAATTGGGACGATTAAAGACGGTAGGAGTTTTCTCAATATGCTCCACCACGCGGGCATTCGGTTCAGCAATATAAAAACCGACTTCCATTTTTTCATGAACAATGGCGTTACGAAGCCTGGCATACTGCTCCAGGTCTTTCTTAAAGGTTTCAATCATCTGGTATTTCTTGGCCCCAACCTTAACCAAGACGACAAATCTTTCGTCATTGATTTTGACAATATCCCTCATGGCGTCATGCACTTTATTAAACGCCACTTCAAACCGTTCGGTTAATAATTGTCCTTGTTTGTTTTTATTTTGTTTCATACTTTCTCCCTGCCATATGATTATTTCTTTTATTATATATTCATTGTGGTAAATTCTCTATCCCAAAGTATTGTAAAGTTGGGTTATTTCTTCTTGATGGGAAATTCCCTCATGTTGTATGATAATTCAGGATACTTCCGAGGGGGAATTGGATGAGAAAAATAACTTTATCAAATGGGAAAACGATTGAGGTTGAATGTTTAAGCTGTGCATTAACAAGCGGTCTAATTGAGCCGGATGGCGGCATGATCATAGAGACGGAACATTTTCATGCTCACCAAGATGTCGCTTATCCAATCGAGGGCTTGGTGATTCTGGCTTCAAAAAGACATTTGAAATGCTTGGATGAACTGACGGATGAAGAGAGACTCGATTACATAACTATTTTAACGAAAATAAGGAAAGCACAACGGGAAATTCTCGGGATTGAATATGTTTATTATTTTTACAATGAAGATACTACTCATCACTTTCATACCTGGATGGTACCACGGTATGAATGGATGAATGAATTTGGAAGGTCTGTGGAGTCCGTGCGGCCTGTATTGCTACATGCTAGAAACCAGATGAACACAGAGGATAATAATAAGAAGGTTATGAATGCAATTGAGGCGTTAAGAAACGGATTAAATTAAAAAAACAGACTTTTTCGGCTATCGAAAGAGTCTGGTTTTTAGGTTTCAAATACATGTTTTACTAACCTATTGATTTGATAATTTATTTTCCGTTATTTCAACTACTAACAGTGCCAAAACACACTTTTGTATAAGGTTAAAGATCGAAACTTCGGGGAGTAAATCAAATTTCTTAAGAAATGGATGAATAAACAAAAGTGGACTTTGCCCATTTAACATCACTTCAAAATCCTCTTTTGTAAACTCTGCAAAACCATGACCGCTTACACCTTCATGCCGGAGATCCAGGAAATCTTCTAAACTCTTACTATTAAAGAAAAGATATAAATCAGCGAAAAATCGATCTTGAGGGGATAATCGTTCCAAACCAACACATTTATCCCTGCGTATCTTAACCTGCATTCTATCTTCAATCGCTCTTATCTCGTTTTTAAGTATTTTCATGTAGCGGTGAAAGTGTTTCGATAATTTTTCTGTTTTTGGAATACTTAAGGCATAGGCAGCATCCGTACGGATAAAAAACTGCCGATACTCATCACGAGTATTCCAATTAATATCCCAGCCAATCGAATAAAGAAGGGTTTCCTCTACAAGTCGATAAAAGAGAACAATAAAATCGATTAAGTCGTTTTCGGTGTAAAGATACTCAGCATAATTAGAAAGTATAATCATTACCGAGAACGGAAAAAAAGACGAAGCG
>Ga0181463_1000287_pt1 | contig 13417 bp, 8 predicted proteins | sample InSIn1gowninarea_FD_119071 | JGI IMG/M metagenome (GOLD analysis project Ga0181463, IMG submission 119071) | Clean room microbial communities from NASA Spacecraft Assembly Facility at Jet Propulsion Laboratory, Pasadena, California, USA -... ... | reverse complement strand
ATAACTTCAACAACCAATGCATTACAAGATCTGGTCAGATTCATTTATTCTTTCTCTAAGATTTTTTCTTGGTGTGTATCCTCTTCTTTTGATGTTTCTTCTTCCTTTTATTCTTCCCCTTCAAAATCTATGTAAAATAATTTCTTCTTAGCAAACTTATGACCTTTAGTGTATTTTCTATCACAACTGTAAGAAAACCCTTTTGCTCTTTTTTCTTCCAATTATTGTGCTCTCAAACTTGTAGTTTGTGGAAGGCTAGGGGAAACAACATGTCCATATTTACAGTTGTGATTGGTAGGCTTTCTTGTTGTCATAATTTTTTTTTTCAAATTTTCTTGCCAACCTGAATGCCTTCTCCAATGAATCAGGTTCCCAAATGCGAACTTGATGTTGGAAGTTATCCTTTAATGTCCCTATGAATGCATCAATCCTGTGCTCCTTTGGAATATAGTTTATCCTTATATTCAATTTTTTTAAGTCCTCAATGTTCTCCACCATTGAACCTTTTTGCTTGAGATTTATCAATGGGATAAAAAAGTGTTTATTTTTGTATCCTCATAATGTGCTATCATTTATTCCATAAAAATTACCCAAGTGACAATTTGTTTACAAGAGAAAATCCATCGATACCATACAAACTGATTGGGTTCCAAATATAAAGTTGCAATGCATACCTTTTGTGTCTTTTTTGCATTATGGAGATTGAAATGTTGCTCAATTTTTAGTGACCAAGTTATGACATCCTTGCCATCAAACTTCCTCATATCGATCTTTGGAACATGGTGAGTCTTTAATCTAACATTAGAGTCCATGAAATCATGATTAGAATTTATTTTGTTCTCATCTTGACTTTTCTTTACTACCCTTTCGCCATTACTAAGCATTTCTTATAGCAACTTTATCAAATCTATCTTCAAATATTCGATGTTGCCTCCAAGTTTTTCTTCTATACCATCGATCTTAACTTCCATGCCATCCATCTTAGCTTCCATGCCATCCATATTAGATTCCACGCCAGTCATATTAGCTTCCATGCAATTATTTAAACCATCCATATTAGCTTCCACACCTTTCTTTAAACCATCCATCTTGGCTTCTGTTACTTTTTGTGAGAGTGAAATTTGTTGCACTTGGTCTTGTAATTTTGATATATCATGTTGCATTTCTTCCTCTTCTTCATGAGTCACGCTAGAGATTTCAGGTTGCTTACTAGGTGTTTCCATTTTCTTTCTTCGGGGCATCAATTAATGATAATTATGCTTCACTATGCCCTTTGAATTCCTTTAAACTAATTTTTCAAAAAAAACTTATGCAAAATTTTAAAAAGACTACACATCATTTTTAGCTTTCTCGGAGCTCGATATTGAATCAGCTGTATCTTTGTCATTGCAGATCTCCAAGGTATGACATTTCGTCCTATGGTAGCCCTCTAAGTCTGTGTGCCAACCATGTAAGGTTGATCAAGATTGGATTCTCCAAGAAATAGTTAATCCAAATAAACCCATGATGTCATGATTATATAGTAGTTTAGTAGAGAAAAATTGTACGAAGTCCCATGTGTCACTATTTCGATCTTCGTACCTGAGACCAATACATAGAAAACTAAAGTCCATCATATTTCTGTAACATCTTACAAAATGTTAATCTGATGCTCAAAGAGCATGTTATGACGATTTTCCTCACATCACCTATTTGAGATATAATTTGGGAGCCTATAAAAACCCTAACTTCCTTGGTAATATCTCCAAACATATAGCGAGGCCAGACCTCAAATATGTACCCGAGGTTCATCAATATTTCTTCTCAAATGTGTTTTAATTTTATCTTCTGAAACATCATAGAAAAAATATTATAGCAAATATTTCACGATGACCTGTTTGAAGCGGCGAAACCCTAAGATCCAAACCTCTGATACCAATTGTTATGCAACCATCTCACAAAATAGAAGAAATATAGAGAAATGACTTCAAAATCAGCCTCTTTGAGGGTTAAACCTCCTTTACATTACACAAATGAAAAATCCTTGGATGATACAAATGACAAGACCTCCTTTCCATATATAGGAGTCTAAGGGGTCACAATCTAGTCAAAGCCAACATAGCAATAATAATGTAAGCAAACAACAATAACAATACTGGGTTTCTACGGGGCACAATAATAACAATATGTGGACAACATGGGCACAACAATAACAATAAGGAGTTACAATGACAATAATAATAAGGGAATACACTAGTATTATAGTGGCCTAATAGGCAACTACAGGAGAAGGAGAACGAATTGGAAACTATGGCTAGTCTCTCCATGGAGGCACTACAATGTAGGATGCTAGAAAAATTATATGGCTTATACCTCAAAGAACAATGGCTGCAGTTTCAGATAAAAACCCTTACAGAAAGAGGAACTATGCCTTTCCAAGACAACAGAAAATTCATTGACCTTTGTGACCAAAGCACTGTGGAGGATAGGGCCAAGATATCTGAATTCTACTTACATAACTTGGCCCTAACAGATTTGAATGTGTGGGACCACAATAAAAAACTAGGGGACTTACAACTCATGGCCTTGGAATCATGGATGAATCATGAGGAGGCCAGAGCTACAGAAGTAAAAAGGGTATTAGAAAGAGAAGAAACATAACCCCTTTTCATCAGAGCAGAACAACCCAACTCCATGTCTATCATTAGCACCAACAACCTCACTACCAATGATAACCAGCTTGCACCAAGATACCTAGCTAGATAAGGGCAAGAAATCACTCATTGTGGGACATGTTGACATTTATAGGAGATGAAAATGAGCAAGCCTACCAAAGGAGGTGGAACATCTTGCCCTACAGCCTAAAGATTAGGGAGTATCATTCTCCTGATAGAATGAGGGATGCACTAGGAAGGACCTCAATGTATAAGTAAGAATTGTAGAGGCTAAAATTTAATTGGATTGTCTTGAAACTCATTCCACCATTACTTTTGGCTATGTTAGAAGGCAGAAAGGAGGAAAAAGAAAAAAAGTAGTGGGAGAAGATAGAGAAACATGTAGGGTTTTATCCACAAGGGGAGGAGACTATAGTAGAAGCTTGGAATGTTAGGGACGCCACCAAATCAATGAAGGACATGGACATAGATTGAGTTGCTCAGAGGATGAGCAACACTTTCAATAGGGGGTGATGATGAGGCTCATCAATGAGTAAATTATATGGACTTGTTGATGGTCCTGGACCCACCAACATGTTAGGGGATCTCCCTAGTAAGAAGTCCCAACTAGACCTCAGACCATTTGGTGTAGGAGTCCCACCAGTGGGTTGTACGATATCACCTTGACCGTGGTTGTGCACAAAGGTAAGTAAGATTTCATTGTTGGTAGCAAGGGTGTGACATGCACATCAAGCCAAGGAAAGTGCATGAATGGTTCTAACACATAGAAATTGGGGTGAGTGCGCCCCTTGGAAACTTGTGGAAGCATGTGGCTTGGAAGGGAACACATGAGCGAAGATAGATCACAAACTTGAAGGCAGGTAATCCAATAATCCAATGTGATGGTTAAAACAACAACACATCTCAGTAAGATTCATACAAACATATACAAAAAGAGTCTATACATACATGCATAAGAAAACAACCACATATATCACTAGAGTAACCAAGATAACTGAAATACAATAACAACATATGCGTGAAACGTGTCAGCTCTGTTATTTTAACAAGTGAAAGTTCCAATAATATAGTACAACCATGACCAACCACTAGTCCCAATAACCGAATGTTGAAGTCATTGCCACCTACTCCTCCAAAGTGATCTACTAGCTCTGCACTGGGATAAGTCAAGGCTTGTTACAATAATCTCCAAGCTTTCTCTAAGATACTCCTATCGGAAGCTTGGGTACCCAAAATCCCTTACAATGGGTTATGAGGTTCTATAAATAGCAAAGGGTGGGGTGACCCTTGACATTCTCCTTTGTGACTCTTCACCTACCCTCATGACTCTTCACCTACTACATCATTGTTACATTCAACTATCGACACATGGACTTTCACTTTACAAGATGTTACATACAATCTGCACATGTACCCACGTGAGACAAAATAGGCTTGTGAAAGCCATACAACCTATCACTAAGACTCAGAAAGTTGTTGGAAGACCAACTTTTTGACATCCTCACCATGATCGATAGTGGCGAACTGATGCCAAGCTTGGTCGTCCTTTATGGTGTCCGCATACTCAATGGTGACATCATGTTGTAAGAAAACTCTTGCCTCTATTGCATTCAGGTACACTGATATGGATCCTTCGCCCAACTCACCTAATAACATGCGGATCATCATCTTATGTGCAACTCGACAAACAACATGTTGATGCATAGTGACTTTGCTGATCTTCAAATGTGTGTTGGTGACTATACACATCAACCTGTTGACATACATGTTCATCTCCAGTCGGACTTGGTTGTTGTCTTCCCCACAATGATTGTGTCAATGGGTGGGATCGCATGTGCACAATGACATCCATGCTCTTGAACACCCTTGCATGTGATCAACTGCACGTCTCACCTTGTATTCTCCATGCCAGCTACTGGGATGGGTCTGTAACCTGTATGGTTGTAGTTTCATCAGTTTGTGCATGTTGCGCCTCCTATTGTAACTATTCCTACTGCAACTCCTTCTCTCATCTGTGTCGCTCCTATTATTCCTTGAGTTGTCTCTTCAACACCTTCAACTCCTTCTATGTTTCTCTCTCTACCTTTGCATGATCCTCTTGTCATGTTTTCACCTCATAGCCTCAATCTCCAAAGCTACTTTGATCGCAAGTGGATATGATTGAACTTGAAGATTTGCTCCACCTTTGTGTTGTCAACAACCTTCCTCTTGCATTTGTCGCATGCAGGTGTGGTACGTTCTACTAATGTTGATGGTGCTACTCGCTATGATGTCACTACCATTTCATCTTGATATCCTTGTCCATGAAGAACTTGATGTCTTCATAGATAGGAAAGTCCATAGACACTTGGTTGACTACATCCCTAGTGCACTCTCAACAGTGTCGTTGACTTTGCTCTGCTGGAATCCATTGTACATGTGCTAATGAGAGGCAGGAAAAAATTTGTGATACTTGGAGACATAGAAACACTCATGGCAGGTAATCTTTCAGTTGAAAACCAAAAAAAAATTAAGCACTGACATGAAACATACATGTGTGACTACCTATGAGGATTGGGCAATTTTCACTGGGAGGCTTGGAGACTGACTGCCAAAACTCTAGAAGGCACAATCCGGGCTATCGAGAGGATAACTGACTGCCGAAACTACATAATTCACAGTCCAACCTAGCCTACTGTGGACTGAAATTATAGAATGCGCAATTTTAGTCAGTAGTGACATGCAAACCAGCAAACTAAATTGTGTAGTTTCTCAGGCCAGCAAGGAACTGCCTCCCAGAATTATGCAATGAAAGCCTGAAGATCAATGCTAGGCTAGACTTGTGCAATTTTTGGAGGGAAGGAAGAGCCTTCACTTCTAGAAATGTGTAATGCTAGTGAGGAAAGGCAAGGTCTGGGCCAAGAAATCCCAGACCTGCTAATAGGCCACTGAAAACATGAGAAGTTTTAATGCATGGTGAAACTAAGTGAAAAAAAGTGTGCATGATCATGCATGGAAATAGTAACTGCAAGATTCAGAAAATGAAAAACATGCATGTGTGTGAAGTGGGTCATCGCAACGACAACCGTTGGTGAAAAAACAGTGTCATGCATGCGACAATAGTGAGATGCAAATGAAAGCTAAAACTATGTTTCTACAAGCTAAGATACATTAAAACAACAACAAGCGCTCACTAAAATCAAGAAAATAACACTTACAGAAAGTGAAACACAAAAAGCAACAATGACGGAGTGCAAGACATGACAAGGAGACTTACCCTGAAACAGCTAAGATGAAAGTGCCAAAGACTCCTGGATGTGATGTGGGATGTCACAGCTATAAGATTGATGTGAGGAATGAGCTCTGCAAAGTATGGTTCATAGGTTTTGATAAGATCGATGTTATGACGTGCATGCCACAAATCTACAAAAAAGTGACACTTGGCATGTAAAATACAATAAAATACAGTAGATTTGTAAACCCTTATTACTAATCACATACCTATAAGTGATAGAAGCATCCATGAAACAAACCCAAATAAATATGCCAACGTTATGCCAATAGTAATTGAAAGTTGTTCCACAGAAAAGAGACTTATGTAAGTTATAATTAAGATTTCTAGTTTCTTAGTAGTCACTTACATCCATGCAAATATGGCTACTTATAAAACCATGGTGAAGTTATATTCCCAAGGTGAAAAACATAAGAATTTTATAATTGAAAACTCACATGATTTACAGTACCAAGAGCTCCCCACAAGTGCTTCAAATCTATCTAAGCTATATATGTTATTACCTTGATTTACCACAACACATGAATAACATCATAGGCTCGAAAACATTGCTTCAAAAACTACCTTATCAAAGGTTTTGGAGGAGGAAGGGCATGTGAGGGAGTGGGAGACTTGCTGTGAAAGATATGGCTCACATTCCAAATATTGTCAACAATATATTTGCATACAATAGAGGTATGTCACTTGCATGTAACTCTAGCTTCTAAAAATAGATCCCTAAGATATAGGAATGCCTTTTTCATGTTACCATTCTCTATTTCGGGAAAGGAAGCCCATGCATGGAAATCAACTTTGCTCGGTCCTTAAGGGAACCAGTCAAACTTAAGACACATGCATTAGTTTGTGAGCTTGGGATGATAGTTTCTAGGCTGAGCGGAGTTCGTTGTCTATCAGGAATTGCATAATTTCTGGGCTGAGCAGGCCACTGCCTTGCATAATTGTGCAATTTCTGGGTTGAGGCCCAGTGTCGTGTCAAATTGCATAGCTTTTTGAGGGAGGACTGCCTAACTGTTTTGTGCAATTTTGGATTCCAGTAGGCTACCCACTTGATTTTCAAAATTTCTTGACGGAAGACTCATTCCCCTCCAGAATTGTGCAATTTTCTGGAGGTGTCTCTCAGCCAGCAAAGGGTCTTAAGTTTGAAATGTCGGTCTACGTGAGGGAGACAAACAAGCTAACATGCACAGGCTGACAGGCCACTAAAACTCAGTTGAAGCTTGTGTGCTTGATAGTGTAAGACATGTTGGTATGGATTGTTGGTAGGAGGCTTCAAAACAAAGCTAAGGAAAAATTTTCGAGGGTGGTTGTAGTCAATACAACAGGACATTAGTAAAACTCTCGAGCTTACAAAAATCATCTTTTCTCATAATTCTTTACATGTTTTGTTATATTTTTCTTAATGAGAAGGGTAAAGATGAGATGTCATGTCTAGTGGTCTAATGTGCATTGATTTCTAGTTTTGGAGAAATTTTTCACTAATTAAAGTGCAAGAAAAAAAAGGAGACAAGCAATGGGGGTTTTAGGAGATGGGATCTCCCTCCTTAACTCCTCACTCACTCGAAGATTCCTCCATTGAATCTCATCAGCTCAAAGTTGCAGGCAATTGAGCCATTAAGATCATTGGAAGCCAAGAAAATGACAGTTGAAGACCAGTTGATCTCGAGATTGGGATCCAAGCCTCCCTAAATTTAAGGAAGTTGTTGGTAACTTTGGTTATTCATTAGGATTCAGATTTTTGTTCATTGTAACCAAGAAGCATTTTCGAGTTGAAACTTTGTGACTGATCACTCTTGTGAATTTTTGATATTTCAGTGAAAATGAGAAGCATTCCATTGATTCATTATTGAGTTGACTCAAAGGGCTAAAGCTCTTGGGTTAGGGCCCAACCATAGTAGCAGAGGATCATCCTCTTGTATATGTATTCTTAGATTACACTCATAGTTAGCTATTGAACTGCTTTTGGTGTTGTTAACTTGGTAGTATTGGTATGATTAATTAGTTTTCTTCCATTTGTGGATAGATAGAACAGTGGTATCATAGTCACAGAAGGCATTCCATAAAAGTTGGTGATAGCGGTTTTCGCCTCATCTCTCTCTGTTGGGCTCATGACTTGGGGGACACTTTCATACAATCAAAAAATAGAGTTCTTTCTTTACTGAATAAAATATGGTTTCTTGATGAGTAGGTCATTATCTTTAACTTTCTTAGGATAAGTTTCAATTGTCATTTCTGATGTCTTAGGTCTTGTATTGATTTCAAAACACTTCCATTCATGCACTTAGCCATTAGATGGTAATAGTTTTGTTTTCTTCCATTTAATAAACCTTTCCCATGTATAGTTACATTTGTGTATAGATGCAAACAAGAATGTGTGTTTGTGTAGGGGCTTCTACATTGTAGTGAGACCTCATCTTGGTTTCCCCATCCAAACTTACCCACCGATGTTGCCAAAATCCACGAAAATCTCAACTCAAATTCTTGTTTTGTAAGCAAAAATTGCCATTTCCATTGAGCAAATCCAACCATCTTCAAATACTTGCTTGAGCTCTCGGTACTGTTCACACCCTTCATGCCTTATTCTACCATTATCTACCTTTCCAAAACTTCATTCGAGCTTCTAAACCAGTTCCTAATCTTTCAGCCTATTCCTATAGTAAAACATGGGGTCTTGTAGGAGAACTAGGACATTGTATAGTTTTCTTGTAGGAAATATTGTAGCAGCCTGTTTTGAGCCCGAATTGAGAAAAATCATCATTGAAGCTAGAATCAGGCCTCTACCTAACCTCCATGTCATCAAGACCATACTAACTGCTATAGGGATTAATGCATGGGTGTTTGGTGACAGAAATACCCTCAAGGATCTTCCCGGGGTCCTTGGCAAACAGTTAGATAAACTGCAACTAGCCCAAAGATACATACACATGTCCATATTAGTGAAATGATAATTGAAGTAGGAAGAAGGATTGTTACCTCAGGTCTTAGTGTGGTGTTTCCAGAGAGCACAAAGTAGTGTAGTGGAAGACACCTTAGTTAGCCCCAATATCAATACTTGCACATAAACAAGACGAGGCATAATATCACATCATATAACTTCAACAATCAATGCATTAATACATAGGGATATCTACCTACATATATATAATCCATTCATAATCATTAACATTACATAAACATGTAAATGAATCACAATATCAATTTCATGGAGTGGACAACTCAATTGCAAGTCTATATTAATGATAGAAAATAGTGATTACAATCATTGGTTGCATCAGCCTTCCGTTACTCCATCTTCTCTCTCTCTCCCTCTTCTCAACCTCTTGAAGAGATGATGTATAATACTAGCTTCCACAGACAATAGATAATCCTTTCAAATGTTTCAACCTCTTTCAAAATGGCCCTAGCCTCAAATATATAACATGAGAAGATAAGCCTTGCCAAATCCTTCATGACTTCCTTTACGCAAAGGCAGAGATGTTTCCATGCTTTTGTGTTGTTTCCCTGTTTGTAGACTCCATTAGGAATAGTAATTCATAAAAATAGGTCGAATCTGGATGTTTCCTTGCTTTTATGAGATGGTGTAGGAGTGAATATTGGGATATTTCTCTGTCAAATTTCTCCTTTGACCCATAGAAACTCACTTAAGTTTCCTAACGCTCTTCCTGAGGCAACAGACAAAGATATCCTAACCACTAACACACCTGATGCATGGCTAGCAAGCTTTATAAAGTAGGTTGCTAGTTCCTAGAGAGCATTAGCATGAAAAAGAGGCTTGTGAACTTGGTCATTATTTCAGTCATCTTTCCCTTCTCCTATGAGTTGATGAGGAGGTCATTTTCCTGTATAACAGATGCCCCTTAAAGTGTGAGATCAGAGGCAGAGACAATGGCCGAAATAGTTTATATAATTGTCATTTATTTGAAAAGAGAGAGAGGATCGAAGCTTCAAGAATATGAGAAAGATGATACAACACATATATATAATGCTTCTAAGATCATGTCCTAAGTCAGGCATTCCCACGCTTAGTAGCTATGTTAGAGTGATTTGTGAAAAAATAGATATGATGATCATGTCCACCAATAAGCATAATGCGAGACTTCTATCATAATAAGATCATTTTGATGAGTTGTCTTCAAAAAAAAGTATACACAACTTGGGAGAGGAAACAAGGCAAAGTGATGTAAGCCTCTACCCAAGGTCTTGATTTCCACTTCACCGTAAAAGCATAGTTCGATACATGTGAATAAAAGCATGGAGCTCGAACATGTACGAAATCATCTAATTACCGGTCAATAATGGATATTGTTAAAAGATGCGACGATGGCCACCAATAATGGTGATGGTCTCCAAATTCACAGTACAATCTAGAGAGTGTGAATAATGTTTTTGTCATCGAACACTCCTAGAATTATTTAACCAGGAGCCAGTAATGAAAACCCCTAACCAAACACAAGGTATCCTGCACTAATGTCTACAAGTTACAAGGCATTGAAGTGTTTCTGGGTCTGTTTCCTAGATAGAGTGTTGAAGTTGATAGGAAGAGACTTGTTGAAAGGTAAGAAATAATGTGTCGTACATCAGTCAAAACGAAACAGGACAGGAATGATTTTTTTTTTTGTAGTCTGAGCATGGGGTCAAATCGTCAGAGGGCATGATGGAAGGAAATAATTGATGGTTTGATGGAGGAAACATAAGATAAAGGTTTTCCCTTGAACAATAGAAGGCATGACACGAAGGTTTTAACCATGCATCGCTAGAATCGTGGACACCAAATAGTGTTAGGATAAAAACATGCAAGAACATAGGGGTATATAGGCTAACCCCATAGGATGGTAAGGTTCATATTGAAAGGTTGTCACAAAGAAGGTTTTTCTTGGGGAGTGCCATGTTCAAGGGAGTGACTGCTCCCAAAAAAACTTTCTCATAACACTGACATAAAGAAATTGTATCCTCCACTTTCCCCATCAGATTAATTTAATGAGTCCAGATGGGTAAGCTTAGTGGTATTTTCATATTTCGAGAGTCTGAAATGATCGTAAAGAGAATCTCCAAGGTGGTCCCTTTGTCATGGGTTTTAACCGAGTGCGAAAAAGGTTTAATAGTATACCCGAAAAGGTTCCTTCTCCATAAGTTAGTCTACTAAGCCTAGATAAAGAGATAAATCTACTCTCAATAGACATTTTCCTCATTTTGTTACGAGTACGAGGAGATGGAGTAAACTCGATATTCATCGTGAAATTTTAATGAGTCACACAACGGCAAACTCAATAGATCTTCATCAAATTTTAATGAGTCAAATGAAGAAAACTCGAGGTATATTTTTCATTTTAATGAGCGAGGAAAAAGAGGTAAAATAACTTCTCATTCCTTCTTCGTAGATTTAGCGAGCCTGAAGGAGGGAAAAACTCAAGGATTTTTCAAATTAAGAGCAAGAAAGAGTCCCAATAAAGAAAGTGCTCATACTGTCATCGTAGGAGTTTAGCAAGCCCGATGATGAAAACTTAGGTATTTTTCAGTTCAAGAGTGAGAAAAGATCCCATAAAAGGAATCGCTCATATGAATCGAGCATCGTAATTTTTGCAATTCATCCCTGAAAGTACTTTCATCAAAACATGAGTAATTTTTGCAATATGTTGACATGGTGCCTGATAAATAACATAGGAAATGAACTACTACTTTAATGACTTTAATTAAGAAAACTCATACCTCCAGAGTGACTATAAGGGAGTTTTTGAGCCTCCAATTTCACCATTTGCATCATTTGAGTGATGTGAGAGTGTTCTGGAGCTAAAGAGGAGCAGATCTTCCACAGATGTTTGTTCCAGGTAGATTGGAAGAACACCTATCCTACATTGTTTAACCTTTTGTAGCTGCATTGGGGGTGGATTTTTAGGGTTTGGGGAGGCCTTAGCTCAATAAATGTGACTAATGCCCCCCTCTAGGTCTAGAGGGGTGTTAAACGCCCTTCATGACATAGAGGAGGGCGTTAGTGCACCTTGTTTTCCCTAAGGGGTGGTGTTAGTTCATGAAAGCGCATTCACAAACTACAACTAGTGATTTCTAAAGCATTTTTGCCCCATTTACACTAATTTTTGGGTTGATTTGTGGAGGTTTTGGTCCATCATGATTAGTTTGTGGAGGGAACGAGCCCATGATCATCAAGAATTACTTTTGCGAAATGATCAAGCTTGCATACTTAGATTGCAATGATGTGGTTTGATAAAATATGCAAGGTCTGACCTAATGAATGTTTAGGAAGAGATTTTAAGTTGGATCATTCAGTGTTGGGATGAACACCAAGGGATGTTGAGGATCGGGAGTCATGAGCTCTCGATTGACAAAGTTAACATCTATTTTCTGACTAGTTTGTCATGAGGAAGTGCATGAGAAAACTTGACAGGGTGTAGGACCAATCCATGATCCACCTTAGAGATGATACATGCTTATTGTATTCCTGAGAGTGGACTTATAAGCAACAGGGTCGCTATAGAGTGGATCAGATTGAAGTCTATACGAGCCATATTATGGATGATTATGTGCTTGGTAGGGTCCAAGAGTCCCCATGTTGCGATAAAGGCCTAATTGGTGCTTTCCATTGATTGTGTCCAACCTCATATCTTCAACTGGTGTGAAGCAATTCTTCATTAGCTGAAGGCAGAGTTGGCAACATGTAATACTCGAACCTAACGGAGTTTTGGGTATGGTACTCTCATTGTATCTCTTATACATGAGAGGGTGCTCATTATGAGACTGCGAATGAGCGTAGGTCCCCTTGATCCAAGGGATCCCAACAAAGGACGATGGGCATCTCTCGATCCTTACACTAGAGGCGGATCCATCTGACATTTTTGGAAGAATATTCCTTCGAGTGGCTCAGTGGTCAGATATTGATGATAGATTATTATGCCTACAAGGGCATGTACTTTACAGGCAATTGTGACTTGATATTTTCACCTAGTACCAATTAGGGACCTTAAGGTAAGAAGGTTTTTTAGAGTACTTTAAATTAGTTTTTAGCTTTTTAATGCTTATTTACTTTTTTTGTTGTTATGAGTGAACAAGTACTAACATGAAGCTTTTTCTTGACATAGATGTGGCACTAGTGGGACCCGCAGGCATGCCTCACCACGCAAGGCGAGGGGACTGGCTACCTGGAGTTGGTATGGGAGCAGCTGCCGAAGATGGGGATGATGGCCAGAGTCTTTGCGAGGTTCTTAGGAACCTTGAAGGTCTGAGTATGGGTGTTCCCCCCCTTCCTGTGAGGGAGATTCCCAGTCACATGCAGCAACACATTGTTGGTGTGCCTAAGCGGCTTTTGGTTCCTCTTCGAAGGATTGCTAGAGTTCTACTGACTTTTCATGAGCAGTAGGCTCTTTTAGCAGGCACACAGTATAGCCAGCGGGTGTTTATAACGAGGCTTAGTAGCCATTTTGTACTTAAAACACCTAAGTTATGGGTATTTTTCTGATGTAAAAGACTCGATTCGATATATATA
>Ga0181463_1000286_pt1 | contig 13443 bp, 16 predicted proteins | sample InSIn1gowninarea_FD_119071 | JGI IMG/M metagenome (GOLD analysis project Ga0181463, IMG submission 119071) | Clean room microbial communities from NASA Spacecraft Assembly Facility at Jet Propulsion Laboratory, Pasadena, California, USA -... ... | reverse complement strand
GGTCTGGATTGCGATCATACTGACTTGGTTTCGTCTCCGAGTCTTTCAGTAGATCCTCCCAGAGGTCATCATCGCTCTGCTCTTTCGCAAAGTCGATGGCCTGCAAGAAAGCGCCCAAGCCGTCAGCCTTCGTTGTTATGCTCTTGCTTAACAAAGGCCTACCCTCTGAACGTCTCCCAGTCTCTCGATGATCAGATTGAGCGCTTGCTTGTTGTTTCCCATCCTTCCGAGCAGGAAAACCATCTCCGGCACATAATCCTTCTTTTTGCATATCTCGTATGCTTTCTCTAGACTGTAGTGACTGCTAGCACGCAGTAGGTCTATCAAACGACCGGGATCGTACTCGGCGTACAAGTCAACTTGTAAGTCGCTAAAGTCAAAAGTCAGATGCGGATCTCGACTAAAGAGTGCGTCGAGATACATATAGAGGTAGTGTCGGTTTGAAGAGAGCTGATTGACAACGCGAGGTATCTGAAGGACAGCCATCGAATAGGGGTTAGCCTATAACGCATCCAAGAAGAGCATGGGAGGGGAACTTACAGGAATAGAGTGTGTATGGTCAACCAGCAAGTCTATAGCGGCACCGTGCTTACTCTGTCCCGTTTGGCGATACGCGCCTGGAATTCCTTTCTCTCTTCTCCTTTTCATATCCTGTTCAAAGTCTACCAGAAGTAGTGCTTGATCCTGCACGTCTGGAAACAGGTTGTGATCTCTTATGAGATCAAACACTCCAGCTTTCCGCAGTCTTAGGTAGTAAGGGAGAGCTTTTCCAGGCTGGCGATTCATGAGGTGTAACTCGACGAGACATTCCATGAGGATCGTAGATTTGGGTTCCCGTTCGACGACGGATCGAATGGCATTAATGATAGCGGCAGAATCGTAAATGTCACGAGGCCAGGTCTTGAGGGTTGATAAAAGCATGCTAGCATCTGTTTGGAGGAAATGCGCCAAAATCATCTCGTACACTAAACGGCTAAGCTGCGGATCATGTGTCGGGACGTAAGGAATAATGGTCTTAACAGAACGATCTTCAGCCAAGGCAGCGAGACAATCTAATAGGGAGCCAACTCACCTGGATATGACCCTTTGAAACGAACGAGAATATCCAATCCTCCCAAGCTTTTGCATTGACGCCTAGTATCTTGGGACAGCTGCCCGCCGCTTTCTCGTACTGACCTTCTTCGAGCAAGTGATCCAAAAACTTCTTTCCAATCTCGTCCGCATCTATTCCTCTGCTCTTGTTATTTGGCAGAATATTCTTCAAATCTTTGTCTTCTATGACTTGTAAAGCTTCCTCGTAACGATTCCGTTCACAAAGCCACGTAATATGATCTTCTACGTCGCGCTTGCGCACCTGAACGAGATCTTTAGGGGAGATGACAAAGTAGGGATCGAATGGTTTGGCGGAAGGAGGTTTCGCTATCCGGTAGTCGTAGCATCTGTATCTCTCGAAACCGCTAACGCTTAAGGCGTCAGAGGCGACTTCTTCGCCAGAATGGACATCGATGATCCTTAGCTCAGGGCGCTGTGATGGAGATCCTTTTTGAGATGCAGCATCTGAGACGGAAGCATCGTCGAGGGTACTAGAAGTCAGGTAGGACAGGACGATGAAGTGGTTGGTGGAGGAGTCGGTGTCGGTGTCCTTTGCCAGAAAAGGGCTTATCCCAGAAATCATGCAATCTAGTTGAAGAACATTCGTTACTTCCGCAGTCACTGCCGGTAGATTGGTGTCCTTCCCTCCACCTCCTACTCCAGGCACATAGGCTGTCACGCCTGACAGAGTACTCGCTGCAGAAGTCTGTAGGCTTTCTTTCGATCTCTCCTTCAGCCTCACGGTCTTGATAAAATCCGCCCATGCTATAACCAGCTGATCTTCCGTTTGCCAAATCAAGCTACATGGAAAAAGATCGGCTCTTGGGCTATCTTCCTGACGTGGGATAAAGGCTATCCGGGTACTCGTATGCGTGTCATATATTCTGACGCCTCTATCATTCGACCAAGCAATGTAGTTTCGCCGCCATTGTACAGACCATATCGGTCCTTCTCCGTTGTGTAAAGTCACGTCTTTCGGTCCCAGCCAGCCTTTCTCATGCAAGACGAGTGAGCCGGCCATTCCTCCGGAGACGAATTGTCGAGTAGATTTCGAGGCGTACGAAGGCTCCAGAGCGAGACAGCGAAGTGTACGTTTTTGGTCGAACATCTGGGCGTCTGACGTGGAGAGGTGAAGAATGACGACCTTGCCTGAGAAGAGCAACAAATCAGCACGTTATAGCATAACATAGTAATCTGTAAGAAGCACACCATCTGTCGAAGCCGACCCGATATACTGGCTCTCCTCGTCGATGACGATATCGTTGATACTCGCAGTGTGAGGTCTATACCGCTTAACCACTACACTACCCTCTTCAACATCCTCAGGTAGCTGTTTGTCCTCTTCCTCCTTCTCCCTCTCTTTGCCCTTGCCCTTCGCTTTACCGTTGGCGGATGCAGCAGTTGAAGCGGCCAGGGCAGCGGGACTGCCAGGACGAGCAAAGACGACGACACCGCCGTTGTGAGTGCCAACCACGAGATAGCAGTCAGACACAGCGAGAGCGCTACAGCTGTCGCGGGCGAAGATGTCGTTTGCTGCTTTCGTTGCTACTCGGCTGTATCGTAATGTAGGCTCTTCGTCTTCTTCGTCGTCCTCCTCTTCATCGTCATCGTCTGTCTCTTCTTCTCCCTCGCTCTCCTCCTCGCTTGCGGTCTCCTGTCTGTCATCGTCGTCGCTTGCTATCCTTGATGTTGAAGCGGTGCTACTCCCACTCGATGGATCTCCCTCCTGTGCTTTGTCTTCCGGTCCACCACTATTCTCGTCTGTAGCTCTAGCATTGTCTGTTTGTCGAGGGGAGCTACTTGCTGTGGACTTGACGCTCCCTGCGGTCGAGTCTGGCATTGGTGAGAGCCAGAAGTGCACTTGAGTGTTCTCGAGCTTGATCCGCATCGTCAGCTCTAACGATCGTTTGCTCCAACACACACGTATCCTTGGATTCAAACTTCTTTTACTCTTTCGTTCTATACAACAGATGGTTTCCTGAACGCTACGCCATCGTTTGTCGGCTAATCATCATAACGCGCGCGTTCTGGACCTATAGCTACACAATGGCCGATAGACGGTACGGCGACACAAATGTCAAACATGCTTTATGACTCAGTGTTTACTCTCTCGGAACGACGAGCGAGCATCCTCAAGTATACACACATATCATAAAATCCATTATTGACTTAATTGAAAGTTGCGGAGTTCAAGATAGCACTGCTTGAAAAAACGAAAGCAAGTTTAAGTGATGGACGAGTGCTGCATTCCGACGGCCCGTTGGCAACGAAAGTAAGCTATCTGCAGCTTCTCATTCCAGAACGGCTGACTCATACCTCTGTGGACTCCAGTATTCATGTCCAGTTGTTCCCTTAAACAGGAGGCGAAAACTTTAAAACACGCCAGCCGTCCTGCGTGTTGTTATCGAGATTCTCGTTCTCGAAAGGATTATCAAGGAAGTCCGTCTCCAATATCCCGCATTCGTTTTGTACGAGAGACATCTATGCATATATGGTCTTCAAAATTGGCCGTTACCCTGTAATCATAATGTCGGAAGATGAGTATGAATATGTCCTCTGTGGGAAAGGAGGCAAGAAGATCAAGTCAAGTACAAGGCCGCCAGTTTGGAAAGTGGATTATGACATGCTTCGTACTAGCCTGCAAGCGATGTTGGCTTTACTGCGGAAAGGCCAATCGTGGGCCTACAAGTTAGCGGGAAGGCTATTTACGTGGTGTCCCGAGTAGCTCGTAAATATGTTCCCTTGGTGAAGAACAGAAGTGTCCCGCTCCCCAAAGCTTATTATGGAAAGATGCCACGGAAGGTTCTGTTCCAGAAGATCATTTTTCCCTCCTGCCTCAAAGCGATGACAGTTCATGTAAGTTGCCATTCATTGAGTATTAAAGCGCCATTGCGACAACGTCAAGGAAGAATACTCAATGCCTTTCCAGACCAATCTTGACGAGCTCGTCAAGACATTTGGAACCGCTGGTTGTCACAGGCAGATCTCATCGCAACTCATGGGCAAGCTAGACAAACTGCTTTCTCACAAGGAGTTCAGCGAGAACTACCGGTTTACAGCGATGTCTCACGTCTCCTCGCATACAATTCGCCGGGTACAGGTGGTCCGTAGGATGCGCTGGAAAGCACTCTTAGAAACGTTCCAGGACGCAGGATCTGTGTATCGCATGCCATCTGTGATGCTTCAATCGTAGTCAATACTCAGAGGTATCACGAAGAGACCGAGCTTGAGTGTGAGCATCGGAGGCGGACGCACTACTCCTTTGTGGAGTCACGCTATTCCCAAGCGGTCTCCGTACGGAAGTAGACCGTATCTAGACTAATGCAAATGAGGAGGGATACAAAATGGAGACCAGATAGTATTTCAGTATGGACCGGAATCTTATCAGCCTGCAATTCAAGCCAAACAAGAGACTTTCGCAGGACCTCAGACTCAGAACTCATGCAGATTACTAGGGTGCATATTTTTCTCGACCGTGGGACGGGAGAAACGGTTCAAGCATCGAAACGAGTTGAGGTTTGACAGGAAATGCCGAAGATGGGCTAGTGAAGTGGCTGAGGACAAGCTGTAGTTGAGAGGCCAACATTTCTCTATTTAGCTTACTTAGGAATGGAACGATAAAGGGTGAAGAGCGTGCTAAGCTTAGATGCGAAGAACAAACTCGTCAAACGATGAACGACCTCCTACTTGTAGTAACTTGAGCTCGAGGTTGATCGGGCCAGCAGGGTGGGCTCGACGGAATGGAAGGCTTTGTAATAAAGACTATGATGACGAGTAATAGCTGCACAGCACGGTTGTCGCATCTTCGAATGTATGAGTATGTGGTCGAAAGCGCAAGAAAGCGTTCGTTGCTGGTAGATCACATGTTGTAGACAGCCAAACCTGCAACATCCATCGTATTTCTGCCTCTTCGTCCATCCAACCTCGTCTCATCAGCCATGTCTTACGGAGGTGGCTACAACAACGGCGGTGGAGGGAGCTACAGCTCGCCCGGTGGCTACAGCGGTGGCAACCGCAAACGCGGCCGCGACGTCGACGACTCTGGCAGCTCTGGTCGGTCTGGCCAATTCCGCCGACACGACTACGACCAGCCCCTGTCCTCTGGTCCTCGCGGCGGCTACGATTCCCGCGAGTTCTCTGGTGGATACGGAGGAGGCAGACGAGGCCGACAGTCTTATGGCGGAGGAGGGGGAGGAGGATACGGATACCATTCGAGAAACAAGCACGACCCGCGAGACTTTCAGGTCATTCTTAGCGTAGGGGAAAAGTACTGCGTAGACCTGTGGAGGTTTGGGGATGAGCTGCCGAACGCTGGTGTAGACGAGCAGAGCAGGTTCACCAATCCAGCTAGTACGGAAGATCTCGAAGGATTGAAGCAGGAGACAAGGGATATCTGGTCGAAAGGTAGCAAGGATGAGATCCTCCGAGGGTTCAGGATTGCGTGCGTCGATATCAGAAGAGCGTCTCTACTCGTCCATTGCTGAAGAGCCTGCACCCCTCTGCTTTTCATGAACAGAGTCGCTGAATGCCCGCACAAGCTGCCTCACTTCGCTACCCTCCTCGCTCTTCTCGCTGAAGAGTCGTTCACCCCTCCTCCCTCTCGCCTGCCTGCCAAGCCTCTCGTTACGACGACCGGCGCTGATGGTACTACAACCTCTTCTGGCGGTGATGCAGAGATGCAACCCGCTACACCGGTCACAGCTACTCCGCAAACCATCTTCATCGGATTAGAGATTGTCAAAGACCTCGTCAAGACTTTCCAGCGCCATCTGGATGCCAGAAGATGGAGAAGCGTCAGGTTTTCCGTAAGTTCACATTTTTTTGTTCTTTACGACTCTGATATTGCTATGCTAACTACTAAATCGCCGTTTGTGTCTTTACAGCTACATCTTTTCGCCCACCTCGCTTCATTGCCCAAGCCACTTATCAGTAGCGATTCTCTACTTGCTCTTCTTCAACAGTCCTTCGTAACAGCTTTGGAAAACGAACTCGGCCTGCGTGCTGAAAGAGGAGACGAGCTCGTTAGAGTCGTTCTCGAATCATTGCTTAGACTGGCAAACGTTGATGCGAATAATGATACTCTTATCTCGATCAGTCAGGGAATCGGAGCTTACATGCAGAGTAGAGAACTGGATATCAAGTACCTTACGGGTGAGAATGAACTTAATGGACAATGGGTCGATGTGAGCATCCACTATCCTCGTTGGGGCATTTCATCTCTGACAGCTGGTCCTGCAACCTCTCCAGCCCATCGACGCACTCTTCAAAGCCTTTCAAGCCCGATTCGCCAATGGTACCGGCTTGCCTGCCGGCCTCAATGAGCCTTTTCGATCTTTCACCTCCCTTCTTGACTCTACCAACATGGCTTTCGAGCCCTTCCAGCTCCCCGTCATTTCTCTTCCCCCTGAAACCGACTCAGACGCTCCCGCCGTCGTTGTTACTGCGACCACTAGCAACTCCGCTACGAGTGAGGAGGACGCCGATTTTTCTCGTGACCAAGTCGGCTATTCCGGTACTCGACTACTCCTTTCCAACAATTCATTCTTCACAGCTGCGAATGAAAGCGAGTCGACCGTTCCTCCTACCGATACAAACGATGGAGTTTATCTGAGAACGCTAGTGGAGGATATAATCAATGTCTTCGAGGTGAACAGGAAGGATTGCGCGAAGATCCTACTCAAGGACCTAGTGAGATGGTTACCAGACGGGACATTCAAGAGCTCCACGAACTCATCTTCTGCTCAGCAGAGTGGTAACGGAGGGACAGGAGAGGATTTGATGGACCTCAACCCACCCAGTGAAAGCACGTACATCCTCGAAAACCTTCTGCTAGAATCCATCCTCTCCCAGATTTTTGCCACTCCCTCAAGTCCTAAACGCGCAATCTACTACCACTCTCTCATCGCGGAACTGTGCAAGGTGTCTCCTCAAACAGTTGCACCTTCTCTCGGAAAGTGTATTAGAAAACTTTTCTCTGGCCTTGGCGAAGAGCAGACTTCAGGATCGGACGTCATCTCGCTTAATGCCGAAGGAGTTCGCAGATACGCAGAATGGTTCTCGGTCCATCTTTCAAACTTTGGTTTCCATTGGCGCTGGCCGGAATGGGAAGCCTCCCTCGAGCTACCCTCCACTCACCCAAAGAAGATCTTCATCTCTCGCGTTCTAGAACTGGAGATTCGGTTATCATACTTTGACAGAATCAAAGTTACCTTGCCTGATTCGTATCTGTCTTCCTCCTCTGGTGTTTTCTCCAAGTTACCTCCTGGACCTGACTTTGAATATGAAGCTGAAGGAAACAACGCATACGTCGCGCAAGCTGCTGAGGTGCAGAGATTGATGAGGGGTAGAGCTACAAGTGACGAGATCAAGGAGCTCCTTGCCGGATACAAAAAAGATTTCACAGAGGGCGAAATCGGAGATGTACAGTTAAGCCAGGAGGAGGCGGACAGATTAGCGAAAGACCTGGTATTCCAATGTGTATTGGTTATCGGTAGTCGATCTTTCTCGCACTTCTTGAACATCCTTGAAAGGTACGAGTCGTAATCTCCTTCAGTGTGCCTGATGATAGTTCCGCTGACCTCGTTTCGATTTTCTAGATATCTCACCCTTCTCCGAGAGCTTACCGACTCTCCAGCTTCGCGACTCGCCTTCCTGCGCTCCTGCAGCCGGTTCTGGAAGTTCAACTCGCAATTCACTCACATTGTCTTCGACAAGCTTCTCCAGTATCGACTCGTCGACCCCATTGATGTAGTAAGCTGGGTTTTCTCCGGTGAGCAGTCTGCTCTACTGGATGATAAATCTGTTTCTCCTCGAGACTGGAGCGATATCAATGTCTGGGAGATTCTCAAAATGACACTGGAGAAAGTGCAAACTCGTGTAGTGGGGTCGAGTTCGAGACTGGAAGCATTGAAGAAGAAAGAAGAGAACAGACTGGACGCCGAGAGGGCAGCATTGCAGAAACCCGGACAAGGACAGGAGGACATGAATGTTGACGGAACAAATGGAGTCAGCCAGGTAGCCAGCGGAAACAGCGAAGAATTGGAAAAGATCGAAAAGTTAGTGGAGAGCGTCCAGAAGGAACAGGATGCGCTCATTACCGAAGTCGTAAGGAGGTTCAACGAAACGCTATCTAGTCTGCCTATTAGCGACAATAACGAGGACCGACAGAAATGGATTCGGTGGTTCGCCGTAGGCTGGTTCGATGAGTTCGTCAGAGCCGTGAGTGCGATTCCCTATTGATCTAGTCTGGCTACTAGACAGCTAATAATATCGGTGAAATTTCACGTTCATGTCTATCCAGTTTGCGAAAGATATCTACAAGCATGCGGATTCGTTAGCTGCGCTAGAGTTGCCAGAGAACGATCAGGTTCAGCAAGGGCTAAATAGGGCATATGCGTGGGTAGACTTTGCATGAGGGGGTCTGAGCAGCCAACAGTGAAGAAATAGGTTGTGGAGCGGCGCAACTCGTCACCTCCGTAAATTGTACAATACTAGCCAAAATATGAGACGGGAAAACCAAGACTGAATTGCAAATGGGCCGAAAGAGCCTACTTTCAAGCCCTTCTCCTGCACAGCCAATATCGATTAGTATTGCTGTTGCTTGCTCCCCTTTCTTCACCTTGCAGCCGATGCGCAAGCGCTCTCTCTCTTCTATACGGATATGCAATCGTTACGAAATAACGCTAGAAACCACTCTTTTGTTATAGCATGCCTGATTATTTTCAGAACGCCACTCCAGCGTACGTATGTGCTGCAGAGGTAGAGATGATGGGTCACATAAGGGACCATGTCAAGCTCAAGTAGGTCAGGCAGGATGTCTCGAGGGTGTTTTCAAATAGTAAATAGCTGGAATACGACAGGAAGCACTATGAGCATGCATGCGAAGAAGGAGGGGGCTGCTTATGACACATATGAAATTGTTGTCGAAGTCGTGGCGTCATATGAAAAATGGCAACTACGAGGCGGGTGGAGAAAGCCTATTCTTGCGTTAGGAGCCTGCGGAATAGCAGGAAAAGTAGCAAATTGCTGCACCCTAGGCTCTGGTTTTGCTGCAGTGCCAAACAGGTAGGAATGTAGAGGTGTGATTCATCATAGTAAAGTACAGCTCAACGACGTCAAGAGGTGCCGCAAGTATCGCGGTCCGCTATCGATATCTCAATGCGCGTGTGCCTCCCGACTCTCTCATGATCCATACTCAACATCGTTTAATCGTAATGCGCTAATGCGCTGATGCACTAATCCGAATTATCTTGCGAACGGCATAATATGTCAGTACTAGTACGAACGGGCAGAAGGCAGATGCGACAGCAGCCAGGGCACAGTAGCTCGGGGGGCCGTGAAGAAAAAGGGACAAGTTTGCAGACATAGCTAAGCGATACATGACAACGAGAAGTCTGTCGAATACGTACGAGACCGACACGCGTCTTCTAGGCAATACCTGAGGAATAACAAAACAATCGTCAACTCCATGCTACAAGCTCGATAGCATTACATACTCACCAAGGATAGCTTTCTGTTTGATGATAAGCTGCCACTCATCCTTTGCGACATCTGCTTTGAAATGCGCTTTAAGGGTGTCGATACTTTCTCTTGTGATGTACGAGATGATCTCGTCCTTCTCATCGAAGTGGCGTCCGAACAATCTTGCGGATTCATAGACGGCATGCTCGATCTTGACCGCTACACCGGCACCGACTTGAGACTTCTTGACGATGTCCAGTGACTTGTGGTTGATCTCGAGACCGGTTCTATAGACGAACAGCAGGTGTAAGTGGAAAGAATTGAGCAGAACCTTCACAGGACGTACACCTTGCCCAGGCGGACGATTTCCTTCTTCTTTGTCTCCGGATCGACCTTGACGACACACACAGGCGTGCCGACACGTAGAGAGCCCTCGAGGATCTGGGCGTGCAGGGATTAGCGAGCGTCTAACCAACCACTTCTTCTTTTCAAGCTTGGACTCACATCGCAGCCAACGATGATTGGGTCACGCTTAGCAAAACACTTCAAGATCTTTAGTCTACACGGCCATACTGCCTGTGGAGCAGCATCTCGTCTCTTCGCCTCAACCACCTCGGCATTATGCTTCGTGAAGGCATCGAAGAGGTGATAGATAATGTCCGCCTTGAAGATTTTGATGCCCAACTGATCTGCCATCGTTGCTGCCTCCTTGTCAATCTCGACATCGAAAGCGAGTACGACTGCGAACTCTGGTGCACGTTCGAGCATGACAGCTGATCGGTTGATATCCTTCTTGTGAACAGGTCCGATATTAATGTTTGCAACTGGAATATTGGAAGTACGCAAAAACTCGAGTAAGGCTTCGAGAGCACCGAGCGTGGATGCTTGAACGTGAACACCTCGTCCAGTTCGGTCAACAGACTGCGTCAAACTTTGAAGATCCGTCATGACTTCATCCTTCAAATCGTCTTCATCGTCATCTTCGCCGAGAACAAGGAGTCGAGAACCGGCGATAGCCTTTTCAAGGTCGGGAGCGACAATCTTGACACCAAGCGAGGCCTTAACTTCTTGGTGGTGGACGTATGAGCCCTGCAAACTAGCATGTCAATCATCACGTTGAGGGGGCAGTCATCCAATATATACCCACCTTGATACGCATCTCCTTGAGAGGCTGGGGGGTGAGCAGCGCTCTAACTTGAGTGACAATAGGACCGTTCAAACCGCAGACGACGATTTTATCTCCCTCTCTAAGGATACCGTTGACCAAAACAACGTCCAACGTAGTTCCGAGACCTTCAATGACCTTCACTTCCAATACTGTACACTCTAGCTCAGAGATGTACATAAGCTGAGTCGACATTCTCTCTTGGGTAAGTTTGATGAGAAGGTTGAGCATGTCGGGTATACCTTCACCAGTATGGGCAGAAGTAGGTACGAGAGAAACGTTCTTTGCGAAGTTTGTGTTTTCGTAGTATGGGATGGCGTTCAGACCTTGTTCGGCGAATGCGAGCTGGGCCTCCTTGAGACGCCTGTCATACTCGTTCTGGACAGCCTTCTGCTGTTTCGCGAGCGATTCGCGGAACGCGCCATCAGGAGTCGCTTGCCAGCCGTACAAACGATCAATCTGGAAATTACGGATAGTCAGCAAGACTCTGTGCTTGCGTTTATGCACGCTTGACGCACTTTGTTGAGTGCGACGATGAAGGGCGTCTTGCCGGCCCTGAGCAGCCTGATGGACTCTAGAGTCTGTGGTTCGAGACCGTGCATGATATCGACGACAAGAATAGCGATGTTGCAAAGCGAAGAGCCTCTCGTCCTTAAGTTCGTGAAAGACTCGTGACCTGGAGTATCGATAACGAGGAGACCTGGAAGTTTGGCTTGCTGAACTTGCTGATCCTTCATTACCTCCGTCTTCGTTCGGATGATATCCATAGGGAAGTAAGTAGCACCAATCTGTTGAGTGATACCTCCCGCTTCACCTTCCTGAACGTTTGTCTGACGAATTTTGTCGAGAAGCTTAGTCTTTCCTGTATCTACGTGTCCAAGAATACAGCAGATAGGGCTGCGGAGGTTTTCTTTAGAGCCTGCTGCGATAGCCTCTTGTCGTTTCTGCTCGCGTCGTGCGGCAGCATCGGCTTTACGTTGTGCAGCGAGCTTCTTGGCAGCTGAAACTCGCTCTTCATCCGAATCCGACTCGTCGCTGTCGTCGTCAGAGTCATCATCCGAATCTTCATCACTATCTTCGTCGTCTTCTTCCTCAGATGATTCTTCTTCAGATTCGGATTCAGCTGGCTTAGCGGCTGGTTTGCCCTTTGTTGGAGCAGGTTCAGATGTGGCAGGTGCAGCTTTGGTGTTAGGTGCAGCTTTTGTGGCAGGTGCTGCTTTCGCTGCGGGAGCTTTCGCAGCAGGTTCGGCCGACTTGGTGGCACCATTGGCTATCAAATGTCGCGCAGGAAATATATTAGTGAAGTCGTTCACACATCTATGAAAAGAGCAGAACATACCTGCAGGCTTAGCAGGTGTAGCTGCAGATTTGCTAGGTGTAGCTGCCGCCTTGGTCTTCTCTTCCACCTTCTCGTCAGCGCTACTAGCATCCCAGTCATCCAACTCGTCCTCCTTCTCTTCCTTAATGGCAGCAGGTGTCTCATCTTCGCTGCTTGCGTCCCATTCATCCTTGACGTCTTCCGAAGTCGATGGCACTTGTCCGTTCATTCCAGGTTCATGCTCTGGCTCTCTCGTAGGATCTTGGGCAAGAGGCACGGAAGGTTCTGCTAGTCGAGGAGAGTCAGGGGCAGAAGGTGGTTCAGAGACTGCAGGCGTAGCAGGCCCTTTCTTCTGCTGCGGTCCCTTCTTCTTTCCGTACATAGGCTTCTTGACTTTAGGTGCAGAGGCGGATTCGCCATCTGCCTCTTCCAATCCTTCGACTTTGATCTGACCAGAGGCAATCATTGCGTCTCGACGAGCTTTCGCAGCTGCTGCTTCAGCTTTCTGCTTAGGTGTCATGTACTTGCCTTCTTTCTTCAGTTGCTCCTTCTTCGCCTTCTCCTTCTCTTTCTTGCGTTGCTTCTCTTCTTCCTTCTTGCGCTCGATTTCAGCTGCTCGTGCCTCCTCTTCTTCGATGCGTCTGCAAGCAAACAATCAAAAAGTCAGCAACTACAGAACTAACGCTGATCGGCAGGCACGCGGGTACGTACCGTCTCTCCTCTTCCTCCCTTCGACGGGCCTCCTCCTCGGCCTGCTTTTTCTTCTCCAAAGCAGCTTGCATGGCAGCGATATGAGCTGGAACCTTCTTCTTGGCTCCTCCCGCCGCGGGTGTTGCAGCAGCAGCAGTGGGTGCTTCCTCTTTCGCCGCACCGGCTTTTTTCTTCTTTTTCTTGTTCTTCGAAGATGCCGCTGCACCACCTTCCTCTGCCTCTTCTCCTTCTCCATCTTCAGCACCAGCTTCAGGTGCGGCAGTAGAGGGAGTAGCGGGTGGAGGGGTAGCGGGCGTGTCGTCAGCCTTGTCGCCACCGGCAGGAGCCTTCTTTGCAGCTGCTTGTGCTTTCTTCTTTGCCTGCGTCGACGTATCGCGCTTTAGCTCGGTTGTAACCTATCATAACAGAAAGGTCTCCATGTGCGCACCTTCTCCTTTTCCTTCTTGAGCTTCTCCTTTTCTTTCTTTGACAATACTCTGGTGGATCCATCTCCGTCATCCTCTGGCTCTTCAGCTGCAGGTGCAGGTGCAGGTGTAGGCGTAGGAGTAGCAGGCTTGTCCTCCTTGACTTGCATCTTCTGCGCCTGCGAAGCGAGGAACTCGTCTTCATCGAATTCGTCCGCCCCTTGCTGCTGCTGCTTGCCCTTCTTGCCTTTCTTTCCACCCTTCTTAGGTTTCGAAGGACCGAACTCTTCCTC
>Ga0181463_1000194_pt1 | contig 13519 bp, 14 predicted proteins | sample InSIn1gowninarea_FD_119071 | JGI IMG/M metagenome (GOLD analysis project Ga0181463, IMG submission 119071) | Clean room microbial communities from NASA Spacecraft Assembly Facility at Jet Propulsion Laboratory, Pasadena, California, USA -... ... | reverse complement strand
CCCGGCTTGTTTATATGCCTGCAACTACAAGACGATTTGTTGATACTGACTATGCTAAAAACGATGAAACTGTAAGTTTTGCTGACGCCTATCCTTTCCTTATCATTGGTCAATCTTCGTTGGATGATCTTAATAGCCGGCTCGACACACCAATTTTAATGAACCGGTTTCGTCCAAATTTTGTATTTATTGGTGGCGATCCTTTCTGTGAAGACAATTTTGAAGCCTTTAGTATTGGACAGGTAAGATTTAAGGGTGTGAAACTTTGTGCTCGTTGTGTGCTTACAACTGTTGAACAGGAAACAGCTATAAAAGGTGCCGAACCTCTTAAAACGCTTTCAACATATAGGGTAAAGAGAAATAAAGTAATGTTCGGGCAAAACTTATTTGCTTTTGACACAGGTACCGTTAAAGTGGGAGATAAGATTGTAGCAGTGACAGACAAATATTAAAGATGTGGAAACTTATAATTGGAGCATCGTTTGTTAGTTAATCTGAGATGAAAATAAAACAGAGATCGTTATTGGCAAGGCGTGTTAGTATCAGTTTTTTCTTCTTTTTCTATGGATTTACGTTTGCTTCATGGGCCTCACGTATTCCTAATATTCAACAGGCTCTTGATTTGTCTGAAACAACATTAGGTGCTACATTACTTGCAATGCCTGTTGGGTCTTTTCTTACATTGCCTGTTTCAGGTTATCTTACCTCAAAATTTGGTAGCCGGAAAGTGGTAATGGTCGCATCGACTCTTTATGCCTGCTTACTTGTTGCCATTGGTTTTTCCAGTAATGTTATCCAACTTTCTGTTTCGCTGTTTCTTTTTGGTTCGGCAGGTAACATGTTTAATATTTCTGTAAATACACAGGCAATTGCCCTGGAAAAATTATATCAAAAAACAATTATTTCTTCTTTTCACGGAATGTGGAGCGTTGCCGGACTGTTTGCTGCTTTTTTAGGTACTTACCTTATTGGCAAAAATTTTCCGGTTAATTATCATTTTTTGCTAATAGCTTCTATATCCTTGATTAGCTTTATTATTTGTATGCAATACTTGTTGCACGACGCAGCACAGGAAAAACAGGAGAGACGTCCGTTTTTTACTAAACCTGATAAAGCTTTTCTTGGTCTTGGTATAATAGCATTTTGTTCGATGATTTGCTCCGGAGCAATGTTTGATTGGAGTGGAGTTTATTTTAAAAAAGAAGTTACAAATAATGCTGCTTATATAGGGGTAGGGTACACAGCTTTTATGATCTCACAAACCGGTACCCGTTTTATTACTGATTGGCTTACCGATCGTATTGCTTTACAAAAAGTTATTGTAGGATGCGGCATTTTTACCTTTGTCGGTTTGCTTGTTTCCGTATTTTTTCCTTATTTGATTCCGTCAACTGTAGGAATGTTACTTGTGGGTATTGGGGTTGCTCCGGTTGTTCCGCTCGTTTTTAGTGCAGCTGGACGATCTAAAACACTGCCTCCTGCTGCAGCAATAGCAGCGGTAGCCTCTATAGGTTTTATTGGTCAATTAATTGGTCCGCCAATGATTGGTTTTGTAGCAGGACTAACGAGTTTAAAGATTTCATTTTTCATACTGGCTTTTTTTGGTGTCGCTATAGTTATTGCCGCTTTAAATAAAAAGATAGAGTAAGGTTAACAGATATCATTGAAATGAGACCTGTATTACTCTTTCTTAAACTTTAAGGTTATTGGGATGTTTAATTGTAACTCTTTTTTTAATTGTCTTAAAAACAATTGTGCGTAAATTTGCTGAGCTCCTAATTATAAGATGATAAACAGTTGCAGAAGATATTATTTATTATTTCTTCCGCTGGTGATCGTGTTTATGATGTCTTTCAAGCCAACTGACATTCAAATGCAATCCTCAGCGGCTCAATTGTTGTCTCTGCCCCCTACCCTTGTAGAATCTGAATTTTATTCAGAACAAAATGCAACTCTGCATAAGTTGATCGATGAGGTAGGTGAAAAAACCTTCATTGGTCAAATTTATCACGCACCGCAGTTAAAGTATAAAAAAAAATACAGAAGATGGTCGTCTGTATCTTTAGGTATCAGACAGCCTGTTAGAAATCTTGAAGCAAGAATTTTTGATTCAGGCGGTAATACTGTATATATAAAACCCTTCTTCCTTTCTCATTTACATTCATTTCTTTTTCGATTAACACCGTTCTGATTTAGTCTGCTAATACAATTCAGGTTTAAGTTATTATGACCGCTGGTTATACTTCTAATGATAGCCTAATCAATTGAAATGATTATGCACGTAGGTATTTGTACCTGCATGAAGAACTTTAAGTTAAAAAATAAGCAGATTAAACAAAATACAATGAAAATTAATTGGAAGGCTGTCGTCCTGCTGGGAACGGTTTTAACAGGATGTGCAACAAAAGAGAATAAAAAAGAAGATACTTCAACGATAACCGAAGTGCCGGTAATACAGTTGCAACAGACCGATACTTCAATTGCTCAAAATTATGTTGCAGACATACAGGCTGTAAAAAATGTAGAAATAAGAGCCAGAGTGCAAGGCTTTTTAGAGCAGATTTTTGTAGATGAAGGTCGACCGGTAAAAAAGGGGCAACTACTATTTAAAATAAGCAACCAGGAATTTTTAAACGTTCGTAATAAGGCAAAGGCAAATGTTGCCAGTGCAAAAGCAGCAGCAAAAATTGCTGAGCTGGAAATGGAGAGAGTGAAGGTTTTGGTTGATAAAAAAGTGATTGCCAAATCGGAACTGGAACTGGCAAAAGCACGTGTAAGCGATGCGCAGGCGAAAGTTGCTGAAGCGCTTACTGCAGTTGCAGATGCAAATAATAAACTAAGTTATACTTCTGTTCGTTCACCTTTTAATGGCGTTATTGACAGAATTCCCTTTAAAATAGGAAGTCTTATAGATGATGGAACTTTACTAACCAGCATTTCTGACATTAACAAAATGTATGCTTATTTTGACGTCTCAGAAACAGAATACCTTCAATACCAAAAGGCAAGAGACGGAAAGTTTAGTACAGATAAAGCTGCTACGCTTATTCTTTCAGACGGTAGCAAATACCCTTATCCCGGTCGTATAGAAACTCACGAGTCCGAATTTTCTGATAACACAGGATCTATTGCATTTAGGGCAAAATTTCCCAATCCTGAAAATATGCTGAAGCATGGTGCTTCGGGCAAAGTTCAACTGGAAACTAATCTTGATAGCAAATTGCTTATTCCTCAAAAATCTGTAATGGAAATTCAAGACAAAAGTTTTGTTTTTGTTGTAGCACCAAACAACACAGTAAAAATGAAAAGCTTTACTCCACAGGTTCGTATTTCGGAATATTATGTTGTTAAGGACGGATTAAACGCGGGCGACAAAATAGTATATGAAGGCGTACAGAACATTCGTGACGGCGCCCACATAAAACCGCGTTATCAAAGTATGGATAGTCTGGTGGCACTAAAATGAAAGGAATGAGGGGGTTTAAAAGTCCTAGGTGTAAGGTTTAAGATTTAAGGAAGATAAATTGGATGTAGACGCAAAACTATGTGTGACTATTTGCTTAAAAAAGATGAGTGGAGAACCTACAAGTACAAGTGAGTGACACAACGATGTGGAATATACTTGCGAAGGCCGGAAAACAAAAGGTATCAATTTGGTGATGATTTTTTTCGCGAGAAGTATTTTTCTTAAAAATAAAAAGTGAAGAAATTTATTGATTCTTAATTGGTTGAAAGTCATAGTATGAACTTTTCACCATACACCTTATACCATACACCCTCACCTTCTCCTAATTAAACAATTTATAGAAACGAATGTATTGCTGGTAAAGCTACTGCAGCAGTTGATGCATTTATAACATTAGTATAAATGATTGAAACTTTTATACGGAGACCTGTGTTGTCTCTGGTAATATCACTAATAATAGTACTGGTAGGGGTGCTGGCTTTATTTAAGCTGCCCATTACCCAATTTCCCGACATTGTGCCGCCTTCGGTTACGGTAACGGCTACATATAACGGAGCCAACGCTGAGGTGTGTGCAAACGCTGTGGCAACACCATTAGAGAGGGCCATAAATGGTGTGCCTGGAATGACCTATATGAACTCTGTAAGCAGTAACAATGGGGTTACACTTATACAGGTTTTTTTTAATGTAGGAACAGACCCTGACCAGGCTGCAGTAAACGTACAAAACCGTGTAACCACCGTATTGGATGAATTACCTGAAGAGGTAATAAGAGCGGGTGTTGTTACCGAAAAAGAGGTAAACAGTATGCTGTTGTACCTGAATGTGATGAGCAAAGAAAAGGATATGAACGAGGAGTTTATTTACAACTTTGCTGATATTAACGTGCTTCAGGAGTTGAAGCGAATTGACGGGGTTGGTTTTGTTGATATTATGGGTGCAAGAGATTACTCGATGCGTGTTTGGTTAAAACCCGACCGCATGTTATCTTATAATATCTCGAGCGAAGAAGTAATTGCAGCTTTAAGAAGACAAAACATAGAAGCAGCGCCAGGTGTGGCTGGCGAAAACTCAGGAAAAGATACCCAGGTTAAGCAATATATTCTTAAGTATACCGGTAAGTTTAATAAACCTGAAGAGTATAAAAAAGTAGTCTTAAAGGCTCAGCCTGATGGAGCGCTGGTGAGGTTAAAAGATATTGCTGATGTAGAATTTGGTACCATGAGCTACGACATGGTTTCTAAAACTGATGGAAGACCTTCGGCATCTATAATGATAAAACAACGCCCGGGTTCAAATGCCCGTGATGTCATCAATAACATTAAAGAAAAAATGGCAGAGTTGAAGGAAACTACTTTTCCTCCGGGAATGGAATATAACTTTGCCTACGATGTATCGCGGTTTTTGGACGCAAGTATTCACGAGGTGTTACGAACCCTGTTAGAAGCTTTTGTGCTGGTATTTATTATCGTGTTCATTTTCTTACAAGATTTTAAAAGTACGCTTATTCCCGCGCTTGCAGTACCGGTGGCGCTAATAGGTACACTAGCGTTCCTTCAGCTATTCGGATTCTCTATAAACATATTAACACTGTTTGCCCTGGTGCTGGCGATTGGTATTGTGGTAGATAACGCAATTGTGGTGGTAGAGGCGGTGCACGTTAAAATGAGTACCAACACCTAGATGCAACCGAAGCCACCATTGCATCAATGAAGGAAATTAGTGGAGCTATTATGGCAATTACGTTGGTAATGTCGGCAGTGTTTGTTCCGGTCGCCTTTCTTTCTGGTCCGGTGGGAGTGTTCTATCGTCAATTTTCGCTTACGCTTGCAATATCCATTGTTATATCAGGTATTAACGCGTTAACACTTGCTCCCGCATTATGTGCGCTCATGCTAAAGCACGATGCAAATGCAAAGAAGAAAAAGGGTTTATTAGACAGGTTTTTTATAATATTTAATAAAAACTACGACAAAACAGAGCGCAAGTTTGGAAACCTTGTAAGTAAAATTGCTGTAAGAAAACCCGTAACCATCGCCTTATTGCTATTCTTCTTTCTGGCAACCTGGGGAGCAAGCGCCATTTTGCCTACAGGCTTTATTCCTACCGAAGACCAGGGGATGATTTATGTAAACGTAACCACCCCCGCAGGCTCAACAGTAGAACGTACAGAAAAAGTGCTGGATGAAGTGGACGTTGTTACTCATAAAATAAAATCGGTAGAAAACGTAAGTACTCTTGCCGGTTACAGCTTAATGAGTGAGATTTCCGGCGCTTCTTATGGTATGGCGATGATTAACCTTGCTCCATGGGAAGAACGCGAAAAATCGGTTCCTGAATTGATAAAAGAACTACAGGAAAAAACAAAGCACATCAGCGATGCATCAATAGAATTTTTTGCGCCACCCACTGTTCCGGGTTTTGGTAATGCCAGTGGTTTCGAGATGAGGCTTCTGGATAAAAACCGGGGTGGAAGTTTGACTAAAACAGCCGAAGTTGGCAATAATTTTTTGGAGGCTTTACGCAAAAATAAAGTCATTAGCGGCGCTTTTACCAGCTTCGATCCCAACTTTCCGCAATACGTTATACATGTTGACCAGGAAATGGCGGCTCAAAAAGGCATCACTATAGACAATGCAATGAGCACCCTGCAAACACTGGTAGGTAGTTATTATGCTACCAACTTTATTCGCTTAGGGCAAATGTATAAGGTAATGTTACAGGCATATCCCCAATACCGCGCGAAGCCCGAAGATATATTGCAACTGCACGTAAAAAACGACCAGGGTACTATGGTGCCATACTCAACTTTTGTTAAGCTGGAAAGAGTGTATGGACCCGAGCAAATTACCCGTTACAACATGTACACTTCCGCAATGATCACCGGCGACGCCAGAGAAGGTTTTAGCAGTAGCGAGGCTATTGCAGCAGTAGAGGCAACCGCCAAAGAAAAGCTGCCAAAAGGCTTTACAATTGAGTGGTCAGGCATTACCAGGGAGCAAATACTTTCAGGCAACCAGGCTGTGTTTATTTTTATAATCTGCCTGGTATTTGTGTACCTGTTGCTGGCTGCGCAATACGAAAGCTTCCTGCTGCCACTGCCGGTTATTCTGTCGCTACCAACAGGTATTTTTGGCGCTTTTATCGCACTAAAATTATGTAGGCTCGAAAACAATATATATTCTCAGGTAGCTCTTGTAATGCTTATTGGTTTGTTAGGAAAAAATGCCATTCTGATAGTTGAGTTTGCCGAGTTGCGGCGCAGAGAAGGTCTTTCGGTGCTGGCTGCTGCAAAGCAAGGTGCGGTATCAAGGCTTCGTCCAATTCTTATGACCTCTTTTGCCTTTGTTGCGGGTCTTATACCGTTGTGTATTGCATCAGGTGCTGGTGCATTGGGTAACCGTTCTATCGGTACCGCTGCTGCAGGAGGTATGCTTTTCGGAACCGTATTTGGAATTGTTCTGATACCCGGTTTATATGCAGTTTTCGCCAGCATCGGGCAAAATAAAAAGAATAAGAATCAAAAGCCTGTCGTAATACCGCACGAGGTGAACCATCATGTTCACGAGCCGGCATAGCTATTAACACAATTGTAAAAACACGTAACGTAGAACCGCCAATACGGCTTAAATACAAAAGCAGATTATTTATGTAGCGAGCAGTTGAACAACTATTAAACTTCCGTTGCGTCGCACTCTTGTACTGCAACAAATCTGTTCACCCAAAAAGAGTTTACAAACGTTTTAATAGGTTGAGTAGTGAGGTTGGATAGTGAACAGATTTAACTGCTAAAGTAGATAACTGCTTTTATTAGTCCGTTTTCTGGCTGAGATGATAAATGATGAAAAATTTAAGAACATTTACAATACTTGCAGCTGTTGCAATAACAGGCTGCAGAACAATAAAGCCTGTAGAGCTTCCTCCGCCTGTAAATATACCAGGTGCCTTTACGGCTTCCGGAGACACTACTGCAAACCGCCTTTCATGGAAAGATTTTTTTACCGATGAAAACCTGGTAAAATTAATAGATACGGCACTGGCAAATAATTTCGACATAAAAGCTGCCGTACAACGAATAGAGATAGCAAGGGCTAACACACGCATCGCTGATGCAGCAAGACTTCCGTTCGTAAGCGCAGGAGCATCAGCAGCAGTAGACAGGTATGCAAAGTACACCATGAACGGAGTAGGCAACTTTGATACCAACCTTTCGTCTAATATTGATAAAAAGCGTAAAATACCAACTAGTCCGACACAAGATTACTTTGTTGGTTTTAGAAGCACCTGGGAAGCTGACATTTGGGGTAAGCTGAAAGACCGTAAAAAAGCAGCCTATGTCCGATACCTGTCAAGCGAAAAGGGCAGGCAGTGGCTTACAACACAAATTGTATCAGAAGTTGCTGGTATGTATTATGAACTGGTAGCTTTAGACAACCAGCTAAGAATTATTCAAAAAAATATTGAACTACAAAAGAAAGGGCTTGAAGTAGTAGAAGCACAAATGGCTGGCGGACGTGCCACTGCTTTGGCAGTAAAACAATTTAACGCGCAAGTGTTACACACACAAGGCGCAGAGTATGAAATAAGGCAGGCAATTATAAGAATCGAAAGCGATTTAAATAATCTTTTAGGAAGATTTTCGTCGCCGATAGCAAGAGATACTACTTTAAGAACAAAACCTATACCTGAAAAAATACAGGCAGGTCTGCCATCAGAAGTTCTACTACGCCGGCCAGATGTTCAGGAAGCAGAGCTTGCATTAATGGCAACCAGGTTAGATGTAATTGCCGCTCGCAAAGAGTTTTTGCCTTCACTTACCATCAATCCTTATGTGAGTTTAAATGCCTTTAAGCTGCCTCTTGTTTTTGAAGGCGGCTCTGTTGCTGCCGGTGCTGTAGCATCACTCGCCGGACCTTTAATTAATCGTGCTGCAATAAAAAGTGGTTATAATATTGCAAATGCATCCCAATTACAGGCCTTTTATAATTATCAGCAGAGTATTGTACAAGGCTACCAGGAAGTGGTCACACAAATGAAGCTGATAGATAACTACAAAGAGGCGTACAAATTAAAGGTATCAGAAGTGCAGGAATTAACCGAAGGCGTAACAAATGCAAATGATCTGTATTTAGCTGGTTACGCCAGCTACCTTGAAGTAATTGTAGCCCAGGGCAGCGTACTACAAGCCGAAATAGAACAAACAAATATTAAAAAAGAAAGTTTTCAGTCTCTTATCAATCTTTTCCGTTCAGTAGGGGGAGTGTGGTATTGATAGTTGTTTCGCTAAGTTTATAAAAAACAATGCCTTCAATGTAAGGCAGTTGTTTTTTATAAACTTACTTCTTTTAGCATCCTTGTTTACACTCTAATAAACCTCAACATTCGAAATAACCGGACACGCTTTTGCATCTTTAATGTTTATACGAATTTTATTAGTGTTTACCCCGTCAAGTTTTAAAATTCGCTTATAGCCAATTGTTGTTGCAGAAGCTACTTCTTTCCACGCATTGTTTTGCCAGGCTTCAACGGTAAACAATTTTACACGCTGACCTAATCTTATGTATTCTTGCAGCAATACATATTTTACAGGTTGTGTTTTAGGTAAGATAATTTATAATGAACCATTTATTACGTTATCATCGGTTGTCCAGTAAGTATCTTTTTTGCCATCGGTAATCTTGCTGCCAGAGAACGTAATGTCGTTTCCCCGGTAACTGCTGGCTTTAACCATTACGTTTTTTGCGAGGTCTGTTTTAAATTCCTGGTCAAGTAATTTTTTAAAACCTTGTAAAGCTTTCACATCATTCTCATGAAATAATCCGCGTTGGTCTGGCGGTACATTTAGAAGAAGAGTAGATCCACGACCAACAGTGGTAAGATAAATTTCAAACAGTCTTTCTGGTGATTTAACCAGCGAATCTTCACTGGAATGGTAAAACCATCCTTTGCGTATAGATACATCGACCTCTGCAGGTATCCATTTCGTTCCGTTCTCGGCTCCGGTGTTTAAAAGATCCTGAATGCCCGATTTGCCGGCATATAAAGTGTCGTTGCTTATAGTATTCCAGTTGGTTTCACCGGCTGTTCCATTCTCGTTACCACACCAACGTATGTCGGGACCAGCATCGCTAAAAAAAAGCACATTCGGTTGTATGGACCTAACCATGTTTAGGGTAGTTGGCCAATCGTAATAAGTTGCTCCGTTTATTTTACGTGTTTCGTTTGCTCCGCCATAATATCCGGTTCCACCATTTGCGCCATCAAACCACATTTCAAACACAGGTCCGTAACCTGTAAATAGTTCTTTTAATTGGTTGCGATAATATTCTATGTAGGATGGTTGTCCGTAGTCGGCGCGGTTACGGTCCCAGGGTGATAAGTAAACTCCAAACTTTAGACCTTCTTTTTTGCATGCATCCGATACGTCTTTAACTACATCGCCTTGTCCGCCTTTCCATGGGCTTTTTTTTACTGAATGCTCTGTGTACTTGCTGGGCCATAAACAAAACCCGTCGTGGTGCTTACAGGTAAGGATAGCGCCTTTAAATCCGGCTTGTTTTAATGTTCTAATCCATTGAGCAGCGTCAACTTTTGTTGGATTGAAAACTGACTCTTTTTCACTTCCCATGCCCCACTCGAGACCGGTAAAGGTGTTTTTACCGGAATGTATAAAGGAGGCGCTTTTATTGGCCAACATGGTTCGTGGAACCGGTCGAAATTAGTAGGTTACAGAGTAGCATTTGTTCCATTTAGTAATGGCAGACCTACGGGCAAAGTAGAAGATTTTTTAACAGGTTTTTTAACAGGACACGAAAACGAAGCATATGGAAGACCGGTAGGGCTAGCCTTTAACCAGAACGGAGCTTTACTGGTTGCAGATGATGCAGGTAATACTATATGGAGAGTTACCGCTAATAACAAATAAAACAAACAATACTTTTTAAAATAAGCCTTAATTTATAATTATAGGCTTATTTTATTTTGTACCAGGCACTAGTTGCTTTATTTAGCAGCTGTTGCGTCGCACACTTGTACTTTTTGTTTTATTTGCAGCCACTTTTTTACACCTGGTCTTCTATCGGCTCTTATTAAGCTTCCTAACAAAGTCTTCGGCATACTAATAGCCTATATAATTATTATAATGAGCACAAATAAAAACAAGACTATTCTAAGCGTATTGCTTCTAAGTTATATTTCAGTTTATTCTCAGTCGCAGCAAAATTCAGGCTGGCTTTTTATAAGCCATACGCAACAACTAACTAAAAGGTTTGATGCCCTGGCTGATGTACAAGTTAGAAGCGGAGACAGGCTCGCGCAATTTAAAACATTACTGTTAAGAGGAGGAGTTAGATATAACTTTAATAAAAAGCATAGTGTTGCTACAGGTTACACTTACAAAGGCGATTGGACTTACGAAGAAAGCAAACGTTCGTATAGCCCAGAAAACAGGATTTTTGAGCAGTATTTACTAAACACTAAAATTAGCCGTAACGAATTTACTTTTCAGTACAGGCAAGAACAACGCTTTGTGAAAGATATGGGCAAGAATCAGTTTTCTCAGCGTTCAAGAGCATTTGTTAGTTTTCAATTTCCATTGGTTGCTAACGTTGATTTTAGCAAGGGTTTGTACACAACGCTGCAGGATGAAATATTTTTAAATACTCAGCACAAAGAAAGAGTTAATAATAGTCTTTTCGACCAAAATCGTCCTTTTGTATCTGTAGGCTATAGGTGGAGCAAAAAGCTTGATACGGAAATAGGTTATATGTATTGGCTAAAAAGAGAAACAGAAGGTGATGTACAAACAAGCGTTTTCCAGGTTATGATTACGACCCAACTGTAATTTGCTCATTTACTTACGCCGGTACAAGTGTGCGACGCAACGGTTGTTTAATAATAAACTAAATGACGGTAAATAAACTTTTTTACAATCTAAAAATTAAACCACTACAGCTTGTCTTGCAAAATTTTTATTGTAATTGCCGTAAGGTAACCTGGCGTTATTTTCGGTTATCCGAAGCTACCAGTGAAACTTCATGCAAGTCTTTTTTCCGTAACCATCCACGCGATGTTTGCCCCAGATGATTTGTAAATACTACATATATAAACCCATTTTTTTCATCAGTAGGTTTAAGAGTAGCATAAGAATTATTCCAATGGTTTACAAAAGCCTTCCTGCGAGTAGCTTCGTTGGGCTCGTTAAAAAAGTAAGCGGTAGAGTTAACTTTATAACCCACGCCAAGCGATGTTGCATTAGCAGCGCGTTCACCTTCTTTAACTATATTTTCTGGCGGCGTTTGTTTGTACGCTGATTTTTTTTCAACTCCTTTCTTTGCGTCGTCAGTTTTAGTTACAGATGTTTTTTCATCAACAATATCAGTATAAACGGGAATGATGGGAGTATCTTTTGTAATAGTATCATTTGTTGCCAATGGCTTGCCAGTAGAAGGTACATTTCTAATTACCGGCAAACTGTCTATCAAAGTATCAATTGCTACAATCGTATCAGGTACTCCTTCCTGCGAGCGAAACATTCCGTTTTTAAAAACCATAACATAAAGTAATGCCAACACGCCAATAGTTACTACCATAGCAATAATTCTGCGTTTCAACCTTTTACGCACTTTTCGTCGTATATCTCCTACCCTGTACATCGTAAATTCTGCAATCAATAATCCTACCAAACCTTATAAAAAGTGTAATTGCAGCTTATAGCACAAGAAATATAATAGCAGCTTTTTTTGGCGTATCGGCGCTACTTTACCTAAAACTAGATTTGCGAACAACTGGCCGGAACAAGGAAAGTACGCGTAATATGAGAAACTATTTTAGCATCTTCATATCCTGGAAGCGCTTTAATTCGGTTCCACTCGGGGTCTCCTCCAAATGCTTTCCATCTTTTATCGTGCTCTTCCATGTTGTTGAAAGTGAGCATATAGGTAAGGTTAGGACGCATTTCACCTATAATACTCTCTCCAAAGAAAACAGGCGTAAGTCCAACCTTTTTAAAAATGGCAATTTCGCCCACTTCATTAAACATTTGTATCTTTTTTTTACCTGCTGCTTCACTTGCACTTTCGTACCTGCGCAATTCAAACATTCGCGGTTGGTTACCTGGCGCCTGTAATTGCGGCATTCCGGCAAAAGCCTTTAGCAACGAACTTTGTATTCGTTCGTATGCTGGTTCACTAGCTGGGGCATTCAAATAAGCGTCTGCAGCTTTTAAATAGTCACTATTTGCGGCAAGCTTGTCGTTTATTGTAGCAAAAGTTTCTATCGAAGTATAAGGTATAATAACAAACATTTTTGTTTGCCCTTCTGGTTGCTGTTCAGTAAATACTCCAATATTTTTGCTGCCCAGTTTATTTAATGCAGGTATAGCTGCATTTTTAAAATAATCTTCTATTAATTTTTGTTGAGCTTCATTTTTTAATGTGTACGTTCTTAACTCGTAAAATTCTAATGCTGATTTTTTTGGTGCATTATATCCTAAGCCTTTGCTAACCATTGGAGTTATACCGGCTAAAGCTCCGGTAGCTAATGATGATTTTACAAACAACCGTCTTTTCATTTACTATAATTTGGCTGTAAATTATTTCAAATATTTCAAGTAAACCGGTGATGTTTTAAATAATATTTGTTGTTGTAAAAGCTGGGTCTTTTTTGTTGATACCAGCTTTGGTATTTCATAGTATCATCGTTGCGTCGCAATCACTTCATCGGCAAACCTTTCTTCAACATAACTTTTCTAAGGCATGTTTAGTTCTAATATTAAGGCAAACTCAACTTGCAACAACCAACCGATTTTCTAAGTAAATAGCAATATGTACAAATACAGTTTAAATTGAATAAAATAAAGAATTACTTTTAGTTCATAACCTCATCACTTTGCATAATGAACAAAAGTATTCTTGTTTCTCTCGCATCGGTTTTACTAGTAACATATATCAGTTATTCTCAAAAACCAACTACTGCCAAAAACAAACGTGTAGTAGCGCCTGCACCAGTTTACCCCGTTCCTTCTGAAAAGCAACTGGCATGGCACGCTATGGA
>Ga0181463_1000279_pt1 | contig 13522 bp, 9 predicted proteins | sample InSIn1gowninarea_FD_119071 | JGI IMG/M metagenome (GOLD analysis project Ga0181463, IMG submission 119071) | Clean room microbial communities from NASA Spacecraft Assembly Facility at Jet Propulsion Laboratory, Pasadena, California, USA -... ... | reverse complement strand
GCTTGTAGATATGCCATATCTTAGTAAAAGACTTAAAAGCAAGGTATCTGAAGGGAATATGGCATATATGGTATATCGTTTTTCAACTTAATCAAAAACCTTACACAGGTTCATCCTATAGAAATTCAAATACAAACCCATATACCGGAATGTTTATTAAAACCCATTACATGCGTACCATATTAAAAAAAGCCATTGATGCGGCCCTGTTGTTTTCTATCTTTTTTTCAGCCTCGTCTTTCAGGCCTCCCGCAGATACGACTCATCCTAATTCTTTTGCCTATCTAAAGCAGCAGTTTGCGCATCCAGGTAAGCAATATGGCAGTGCTCCTTTATGGGTATGGAATGCAAAAGTAACCCGGGAGGCGATTGATTCGATGCTGGTACAATTTAAACGAAATGCCTTTGGCGGTGTATTTATTCACCCACGACCCGGATTAATTACTCCTTATCTTTCCAATGAATGGTTTGACCTTTGGCAATATGCGCTGGAAAGAGGCAAAAAATTAGGATTGGATGTGTGGATATATGATGAGGACTCTTATCCCAGTGGTTTTGCAGGTGGTCATGTGCCGGATGAAATGCCTTCCTCTTATAATCAGGGGCAAATGCTGCACCTTGTTAAAACAACAACGCTTCCTGATACGGTAAAGAGCTTTTTTATTGGTCTGAAAAAAACAGCCGATGGTAGTTTTGAAGATATTACCGGCAAATTGGAAAATGAAAAAGGAGGTGATTATTATTTGTTTGCCAAAGAATACTACAACAAATCACCCTGGTACGGCAACTTTTCTTACGTAGACCTGATGGCAAAGGGAGTAACTGAAAAGTTTATTGACGTAACCATGAAAGGTTACGAAAAAGCGGTAGGCAAAGAGTTCGGAAAAGCTATGCCCGGAATTTTTTCCGACGAACCCAATATAGAAGTACAGGGCGCTGGTAATATCCGCTGGACACCCGATCTTTTTGCCAACTTTCAGGAAAAATGGGGATATGACCTGAAACAAAATCTGCCCTCTTTATTTGAAGAAACAGGCAACTGGCAGAAAGTAAGACACGATTATTATCAAACGCTTTTACAATTGTTCATTGATCGCTGGTCTAAACCCATGCACGATTATACGGAAAAGAACGGATTGCAGTGGACCGGCCATTACTGGGAGCATGCCTGGCCGAATCCCAACTCTGGACCTGATAATATGGCCATGTATGCCTGGCATCAGCGTCCCGCCATTGATATGCTGTTCAACCAGTTCAACGAGCAAAGTCCAAATGCGCAGTTTGGCAATATCCGTTCGGTAAAAGAATTGGCCAGTGTAGCCAATCAATTAGGAAAGGCCCGTACATTAAGTGAAACGTATGGCGGCGGAGGCTGGGAACTTACCTTTAAAGACATGAAGCGCCTCGGCGATTGGGAATATGTGCTGGGTATAAATACATTGAACCAACACCTTTCGTTCATGACGCTGCAAGGTGCCCGCAAGTACGATTATCCCCAATCATTTTCGTATCACAATCCGTGGTGGCCCTACTACAAAGGACTGAATGAACACTTTGCCCGTTTATCGCTGGCATTATCTACCGGACAACAACAAAATGATATACTGATAATAGAGCCTACCTCCACTGCCTGGATGTATTTCAGCTATCAGCATCCTAATGAAAAGTTCAGAAAGGTCGGAACGGATTTTCAAACCTTTGTTACACGGCTGGAAAAAGCGCAGGTGGAATATGACCTTGGATCGGAGAACATTATAAAAGATAACGGTAAAGTTTTCGGTAAAAATTTTATGGTTGGTAACCGTGCTTATACAACAGTTATTCTTCCCCCGGGAATGGAAAACGTAGATGAACCGACTTTTCAGTTACTAAAAACGTATGCAAATAATGGAGGAAAACTATTATCGTTCGATACATTGCAATATATAAATGGAGAGAAGAATAATGAACTCCAGGCTTTTCAACACCAGCATATACAAAAGATAGATTCTCTTGATAATAAGATCGTACAGGATTATCTGTTGTCTGGAAAGATACAGTTTCAAAACCTGGATACTACTAAAGGCGATCTGTATCATATGCGGCGGCAACTGGCTGATGGCCAGCTATTATTCCTAACCAATTCTTCTATGAACGAAAAAGCGGAAGGACAGGTGATGTTGCAAGGTAAAGATGCGGTGCTGCTCAATACACAAGACAGGAGCTATTGTTGATTATCCCGAAAAACCGGCGCAAGGGGGCATCTTGGTAAACTATTCACTACCACAAGCTGGAAGTTTATTATTATATATAGCCAATAGTACAATGAAACTGCCACCTCCTCCCGCTTCAACACTTTCAACAAATAAAAAAGAAGTGACGACATCCTCCTTAATGATTAATCGCATCCGGCCAAATGTACTGACACTGGCTTTTTGCGACCTTCAGGTAGGCGATACCCTTTTACAAGACCAGCATATATACAATGCTACCGACACCCTTTTCAAACATTTTGGTTTTAAGGACGGTGATCCGTGGAATACATCTGTACAATACAAAAACCATACGATACGAAGGGACACGTTTGGTGCTAATACCGGTTTTACGGCTACTTATCATTTTACCGTTGAACAGGGAACAGATATTTCTACATTGCAAGCTGTGGTGGAAAGAACGCATTTATGGAAAGTCTCGGTAAATGGAAAAGAAGTACAGCCGAATAAAGGACAGTGGTGGCTGGATAAAGATTTTTCTGTTTTTGATATTGGTAAGCAGGTGCAAACAGGCGAAAACACTATCACCCTTCAGGCACCTAAAATGAGTGTATATGCCGAAATTGAACCGGTATATGTATTAGGCAATTTTAACCTGGTTTCTGATAGCAAAGGATGGAAGATCGCCTCGTTACAACCCTTACAATTAGGTAGCTGGAAGGAGCAGGGCTTGCCCTTATACGGGCATGAAGTAGCCTATCGTAAATCGTTCAATGTAGCTGATATAAGCAAGCCATACGAAGTGGAGTTAGGCGACTGGAAAGGGACCGTAGCCCTGCTGAAAGTAAACGGCCAGACAGCAACAGTAGCCATCGGCAATACGGACCAATTTGATATATCACCTTATCTGAAAAAAGGTAAAAACGTAGTAGAATTCGTGGTTGTTGGCAGCCTGAAAAATACCTTAGGGCCGCATTACAATAATCCGCCTAAGGGACTTGTTTCGCCGTGGCAATGGAGAAATATAAAAAAGCAGGTACCGGGAAATGAATATGATTTGTATGATTATGGGCTGATCGAGGATTTTAAGATATATCACTATTAATTGCTTACAAGAGTTCCTATATCTGCTTGAAAAATAGATCCATATCAAACCGTTATGAAGATGATAATAAAATGTTTTATTGGGACTTTCTTTTATAAGTAGCAACAGATGCCGAAACAAGTTCGGCATGACAGATCGAAGAACTATTATGTAACTCTTACAAAGGTATAGTGGTAGATTTCCGTAGTTCTCTCTGCCATGTCATCCTGAACTTGTTTCAGGATCTAATCATCTAGATAACGGTTCGGCACCAGTTTAAAACCTTCCTTTATTATATCCTTTACAGGCGGATAATGGCAAAGCCAAGACCATTGTTCTTTTCATAAGGGACTGCCAGTTCTTTTTCTGTGATTTGCCTTGCTTTTTGAAAATCAAGTACATTATTGGATTTCCAAAACACTACACCTTCATTCAATGGATTACCTTTTATATCCAGTACAGTCGTGCTGCTATATTTGTTGTCATTTCTAAATAAACTGTTGTATAAAAAAATAAGCTTACTTTCTATAGGTATGACAGCATAAGAAAGATAAGGAGAATTCAGATCACCTGTTTGCTCTTTGTTGATAATACCACTCCAACATGAATCCATATGCGTAGCAGGAAAATAATAAAGGCTTAGATCACCTCGGTCATAATTACTTCTGGGTCCATATAAATTATCATAACGGGTATAATCATTTTTATTAAAGGACACCGGAATTTTCTGGACAGGCATATCAGTGTCTTCTTCGTCAGCCTTTTCTACTTCATCATTTAAAAAAGCACTACTATTCGGCCTTCCATACTCTTTAAGAAACATAAAGCCTTTACCGGGTACAGGAATAAAATATTGCTCAAAAAGATTCTCATCTTTTGTTTTATTAGCTGCTAAAGTATTGAAGCGGTAAGTAGTATCAAAATCCACCCGACATTGGGAAATGATGTAATGAGCAATCCGTGATTTTTTAACAGTGGGAATATTGGTATTCAATAATACTCCGGCCAGCACTTCGTCTCTTTCATTATCTAACCACAAAGACAGGTTTTGCACCCTCGGCTTTTGAGGTAGTTTAATTTCTGTTTGTATAAAATTACTATCAAAGCTTTGAAAATGAAATAGCAGGTAGTTATTATTACGCTGCGAGGGAGCAAGCATGAACCAGTCTCCGTTGTCCCCGAGCTTAACAGGACTGCTATCAAAATGCTCTAAAGGATAATTAATAAAATCGTATTGTATATAAGGTTGTGTCAGATTGGGATCTTTATAAACCCTTTGATAGATGACCTTCCAATTGCTATTATATAAAATAGCATGAATCCGGGGAGAAGATTCTTTAACCGATTCAAAACCAAGCAGCAGTATTTTATTCCTGTCTTGAGAACGTAGCAACAAAAAGTCGTTCCCCAGCATAGTACCAGGAAAACTTATAAGGGTATCTTTATAATGAACGATAGTGCCTTCCGGAGTATATCGGGTTAGAAAAATGCTTGTTTTATTTGCTGGATTGGTGAAGGTAAGCTGATCGAAATAATGTTCTCCTGCTACTAAATATTCTTTCTGTACGGTATCTGATATGGGGGAAGGAATTATTCTTACCCGGTTCATTCTTGCATCATATATTTCGAAATTGAGATCTTTATCATTTAACCAGGGAGTGGCCCATTTCTTTGTACTGCTGTATTTCCTGCTTTTTTGAATCCAGTAATAATTTCCTGCTTTACCAATCACTTCAAAACGGGTGTTAGAGGCATTACTTATTGTTGAAGAATATAAAACCTGCTGTGCAGTAAGAACAGTCGGATGAGAAAAAACTAATATGACTAACAATAAGAATATGATGCTTTTCATAAAGAATTCCTGTAAATTAAGTTACAACTATTATTTTCAAACCTTCTTATTATTTTCTGGTTGAATGTTTTATAGCATTGGCTCTTAAAAGGATATGCGGATGCTTCGATAATTGTGTTTTAACAGGCATAGACAGGATTACCCCATCTTAAGTTAATTACTATTCTGAAAACGGCTTTGGGCTCTTTTCAGCCTGATAGGGAGGAAAATGTAGATTTGCTATTTATTCATCCAATAACCTTTACATGTTTGAACGTTTATCGGAAAGTATAAAAGAACATATTACACTGAATGAAGAAGAATTTGAATTTTGCAAAACTCTTTTTCTCCCAAAGAAATTACGTAAAAAGCTATACCTGCTTCAGGAAGGGGATGTTTGCAAGTATACAACATTCGTTGAAAAAGGAATATTACGAACCTATACGGTAGATGAAAAAGGGGCCGAACATATACTTCAGTTTTCGCTGGAAGGCTGGTGGGTAGCGGATCTTTATAGCTTTCTTACCGGCGAACCTTCTCTTTACAATATTGAAGCATTGGAAGATTGTGAACTATTGCTAATTACCAAACCTTCATGGGATATACTGCTTCAAAAAGTGCCCCCCTTTGAACGTTATTTCCGCATCCTTATTCAAAATAATCTCATTGCTACCCAACGAAGACTAATGGAGTCAATGAGTGAAAATGCAGAAGAAAAATATACCAAACTTCTCAATACTTTTCCCGGTTGTATTCAACGGGTGCCACAACACATGATCGCTTCTTATTTAGGCATTACAAGAGAAACCCTGAGCCGCATTCGCAGTCAGCGAGCAGCACGAAAATAATGGATAGTATATACCAAAGCATACTATCATCATTCAAAGAACGACTCCTAATTCTCTCAGTAACCATACATATATTTCCCTTTTCCACTATATATCCAGCCTCTGTTATGTGATATAGATCAATGCTATTTATTATCCTGCATCAATGGACAGCCCATAGTGGTGTGGTAATTTTGTGTCAGAAAAATGAATGATATGGCAGCGGGGAAAACAATAGCAGTGTTAGGCGCCACAGAAAAAACGGGTATTGATATGGCTACTAAATTAGCCCAGGAAAATGACCTTTTTTTAGTAGTGGCTGATGATAGTATTCAGCTTACCTCACTATCAGAACATATTCATACAGCTATATTAAAAGCTGAAGTGGAAATAGTGAATTGTGTCAGGGAAAGTTGCTGGGAAGCAGACCTGATCATCCTAACTACTCCGCCTGCAGAAATTAATGAAGTGATTAAAAAGATAAAAGAAGTGGCCACGCAAAAAATAGTGGTGAGCTTTTCTGATAATGAAGGTGACGGTTCATTTGCTTTTATAAAAGGGCAGGAGCTACAGCAATTATTACCCTATTCAAAAGTAGTGACTGCTATCACGAATCCGTACTCGCTGGAAATCTTCATTGCCGGTGATAATAATGAAGCCGTTGAAATTATTTCAAACAGGATGAAGAGGGCTGGTTATCAGTCGGTAATAACAGAGAGTTTATCTGCCATCAAATTATTGTAAACTTTTAATAAAAAATAAAACAAATCAATTATGAACAGGATTTTAGCTACCAATTCAAACAACTGGACCGCGTTAATTGCACGACTGGCAATAGGGTTGACCATATTTCCTCATGGTGCACAAAAACTATTAGGCTGGTTTGGCGGCTATGGGTTTAGCGGTACGATGGGCTTCTTAACCGGCACAGTAGGTCTGCCTTATATAGTAGGACTGCTGGTGATACTGATTGAATTTTTTGGTTCACTGTTTTTGATTTTCGGATTATTAACTCGTATTTCTGCCTTAGGTATTTTAGCACTTTTCAGTGGTGTTGTTTTCACAACGCATATTAATAATGGTTTCTTTATGAACTGGAATATGGAAGCCGGTAAAGGTGAAGGTTTGGAATACTTTATTCTATTATTTGGGTTAGCAGTGATTGCGTTTATTGCCGGTGGCGGTAAAGCAAGCGTGGATGCAGCTATTACCAGTAAAAAAGAACCGGTAGTAAGCCATAAAGTAAAACCGGCTTATGCAAATCAATAATGGTAACTTTTCGAAAAGCAGAAATAATCAGGAAGGTTATACAATTCTAGTATAGTCATTAACAAATTGAAAACAGCATATAACAAATTTACCGGTAATAAGAGCAGAACAAGAGCAAACGAACTTTGTTCTTGCTCTGCTCTTATATGGTGCTGCAATTAATAACAGTAGATGTGCTTTCTCTGTTCTTTTATAGGAAGCGTTATTCAGCAAATGATAGTATATTTAATAGCACCGTATAGCAAAAGCAAACAGGAACACCTTATAATTAATTAAAAGAGATGGATGATCAAAGGTTTTATAATAAAAATGGGTAATAAGAGCATTTATTCCTTCTTCTTTAAGAACTTTGCAAAGGTGACCTGATCGTAAAAACAACAATGTTTATTATAATTATAAAGTAAAGGATATGGAAACAGCAGCAATAAAAAAAGTAGTGGTGGTAGGTGGTGGATTTGCAGGAATGAATTTAACTAAAAAGCTATCTAAAGACAAGCGTTTTCATATAACCCTTGTTGATAGAAACAACTATCACTTTTTTCCTCCCCTTCTTTACCAGGTAGCCACTGCTTTTATAGAACCTTCCAATATTAGTTATCCATTTCGCAGGATGTTTCAGGAAAAAGCCAACCTCCGGTTCCATATGGGTTCGTTTATCAGGGTCATTCCTGAAAGTAATACCATAGAAACAGATACCGGTATAATAAGTTATGATTACCTGGTGTTGGCATTAGGAACGGAAACGAACTTTTTCGGAATGGAAAATATTAAGCAACAGGGCCTGCCAATGAAAAACATTGATGAAGCGGTGAACCTGCGCAATAACCTGCTGTTGAATATGGAAAAGGCTGCCAGAACTACAGACAAGGCAGAAAGAGATAAACTGTTGAACATTGTGATAGCAGGTGGTGGACCAACAGGAGTGGAACTGGCCGGCATGCTGGCCGAACTGGGAAGAAATGTAGCCGTAAAAGAATATCCCGAGATCAAAGACCTCAAATCACATCTTTACCTGATAGATGCAGGTCCTGTACTGTTAGGGCCTATGAGTGAAAAAGCACAAAAAGAAGCTACCAAAGTTTTAAGCGATTTGGGAGTGAACATTATATCCAATATGGCGGTGAAAGATTATGTGGATGGCAAAGTATTACTGGCTGACGGAACTTCCCTTGCTACCAATGTACTGATATGGACATCCGGGGTAACGGGCCGTGAAGTAGTTGGATTGCCTAAAGAAGTTATTGCCCGTGGCAGAAGAATTATGGTAGATGAATATAATAAAGTGATAGGCTCTGAAAATATTTTTGCACTGGGAGATATTTGTTTACAAACCACTGACAAAAATTTTCCAAAAGGGCATCCTCAATTAGCACAGGTGGCCATACAACAAGGCGTATTAATGGCTAAGAATTTTAAAAGATTACTCAATAACGAACCACTAATACCGTTTGCCTATAACGATAAGGGCAGTATGGCCATTATTGCCAAATATGAAGCGGTTGCTGATCTGCCTAAATTTTCGTTTACCGGATTTTTTGCCTGGCTAATATGGCTGTTTATTCACATTATCCCATTAGTAGGATTTAGGAACAAAGTAAAATTAGCCTTTAGCTGGTTTTGGTCTTTTATTACCAACAATCCAACTTTAAGATTGATTATCCGACCAGGGAAAATTATGAGTTCGGAAACCAAAACACCGGTAATGAACAACCCCGATAAAAAAGAACTGAATCTTAAACCTAATGTATAGAACAGGATGAAAATAATTGACTATAGTATGGCCTTTGCCTATTGTTATTTAAGCAATTGAAGGAACACTTAGGAAACGTTTTTTCTAAAATATTTCTAAACGTTCGTTAGAGTAGATCAAATTTATTAATACTTCATTCTAATTTGGTTGTGTTCTTAAATGTATGATAGGTGTCGTAAATACTCTTGCTTGTCATGTCGAGGAACGAGACATCTGAATGGTGGACTATTCAGATTCCTCACTGCGTTCGGAATGACAGCCCTATGGCTCTATCATACATTTAAGAACACAACCTCTGGTTTAAATAGTACTGGATCAACATTGATATATTCCTAAATCAAGACCTTTTTATTTATATCTAATATATTGCTACTTAAAATTTTATAATAGAATTAGTGCCGGATAAACTCTCAAACTGGGACTAAAAGTCATTTCTCAATTTAAAGTTCCAGTGCTTTTTGCTACTAAATTTTTTTAATTACTCATTGCATTAACAAAAGGGTATAGGCTCCCATTAGTAGTGTCTTAAAATGAGTAGGATTATTACTAAACTGCCACCAAGATGCTCAGATACCCAAACAAGTTCGGCATGACAGTAGAAAGAGAACTACAGCAATCTACCACTATAAAGTTTGTAAGAGTTATATAATGTCTCTCCGGTCTATCATGCCGAACTTGTTTGGGCATCTGATCTTGCCTTACAGGAAAAATTCTATAAATAGTTTATTGTCACCTTAAAAACAGTTCAGTAATCACGTTATAACCTGTACAAAATGTAAGCTCCTTATACCTATATTTATAATATTTTTTTTAGTATTACAAAACAGATCATTCAGATGCTGACAGAAGTACAGCTTTTACTTTTATCAGGAGGAAATGGATACTGGATTTTTTGTAAAAAGGGTTTAGTTATAAATTAATGCTTATTGATACTATTATATGAGATTTCTTTTTCATACACATGCGGTTATGTCTTTTATACTGGCACTAACGGCATTAGGTATGTTTGTGCATCTAATGAAGGTGAAGGAGCCTGTAAAAGCAAAGTTTTGGATTGTTGCTTTCTACTTTGGATTACTGGGATGGCAAATAGAGAATGTGATCCGGTACAGTTTGCCTTTAAGTTATTTAGGTATGGTACCTTATAAAATTCAAACCATTTTTTTATACATTCCAAGTCTGGCTCTAACACTGATAGCGCATACACAATATACTTATCGCTTTTTAATTCCGGCCTTTAACCGGGAACGGGAAATTGTACTAAAAGTAGCTATTGCTGTTTCAATAGCTGAACTGGCATTAGTTGTATGGAATGAGCTCTTTAATCATAGCAATTTGGTGGTTTTACTTTTATCCTGTTTTGCATTTAGCTTGCCCATGACATTCTGGTCTATCTCCCTGGCCATACGGAAAGCAAAACACCTGAGTACTATTAATAAGCAGGTATCGAAGTTTCATTATTATTTTGCGATCATTAATTTGCTGTACGTTGGTGCAAGTATTTTTTCTTTGTTATTTGGCTTTTTCAGCACACCTGGCTTCTGGTCTTACTTTTTGTTTGTGTGGTTTGGCAATCTTGCTTCTATTGTACTTTATATTGTTACGGCTGCCATACCAGCCAGTTTTCAGGCAAAAGTTACAGGTTTTACTTTTGTGCTGGCGGCTACCGTTTTAACCGTTATTACACTTACTTTTTATCCACCTGTCTTATTGATGACCAGTAATATGACTAATCAGGTGGGCTATAGCCCTTCCTCACCTCTCTTAACACAGAAAATAGTCGAACTAAATGAAAATAAATAACATTTGCTAAAAAGAGGTTTGATCAATTAAAAAACTGAAAACAGAAGTTATGCATCAGCCACCCATGTTAGCAGTAGTCATTCATCTGGATAATCCTTAATATGGAAAACGATACTTTCCATATTCTGAAACCAATTCAACACTTTTAAATCATGTTCAATGATTTCTTCATCTTCTTTTGAAAATGGTACAATATCCTTTAGATAGCCGTATTTAAAACGTATCATTTTATTTGAAATGGCTATAAGTATTATTTTTTTTGATTTATACCTTTCCCAAAAACAATACCCTTCAATTGCTATATTCATTAGCTTTAAGACCATCTGGTCTTCCATAATATCTCCATACAAAAGAAAGCCAACAACGGTGTCGTTAATTATTCCATACCTACGTGCAGTGAAATAGCCGTTTTCGTTTTTATATCTGTCTAAAAATTCTAAAAAGTGCTTACCTAAAATTCTTCTTTCAAAGCGACTAAATGATAATAACTCAGCTGCTAATTCTATATTATTATCGTCATTTCTATACAACACTTCTCGCTTAACAAACTCGTCTACAAAATAGCTGGCTCTGTCATCAACCTTTTTTCTTTGTACTTCTTTTCTATTTATATACGTTTCCCATTTTCCATCAAGTTCAAAACTTCCCATATTGTATTCCTTAGAATATATATGCTTGTTGAATTTTCTTTCGTTGAAATAATAATCAGCAAGCAAATCAAGTTCTGTTCCGGACAGTAGCAACCCAACTTTTTGTGTTGGATTGAATGAGGACATATATTTATGAAATTCTTGCCCAGTATAGCTATCCCAATCATCTTCCTTCCCTGTCATGATTAAGATTTCTTTTTCGGAGAATGCTTGTTCCCTAATTTTTAAGTAATGTATGAAATCCGGAATAGTATCTAATTCTTGAACAACCTTTAGGAAGGCAAACCAATTAAAGATGTGAATGTATTTACCCTTAGAAGTCAACTTTCCTCCTGGATAAAATAACGGTCCAGTATGTAAATTGACTATAAGTCGAAAAATGTTCTTGTACTGCGAGGGTACAAAACGCATTTCCGCTAAGTCAGGATGCTTTATGTATACTTCTGTTCTATTATCGAATAATTTCCTTTCTGCCCCTTGAACTTGAGAAATAGCTTTTTCCAGTGTGGAACGAAAATATTTTTCGTAGTCGCCTTTAAAGGAATAGTTTTTTATTGAAACAATAATTGCAGTTTCTTTAAAGAGAATAAGTAGGTCGCAGATTTCCTTTTTTGAACCTCGTTCATCCTTCGGATTTGGATAACACCAATGTTTCAAATAAGTATGAAAAGCAATCGTATTTACTGCCTGTTCACCTTCTTCTCCTTGGGAATGTCGAATATCCATTCTGGTAGTTGATAATATCTGCTAACATGCCAATATACGCAAGTTTTTTGCACATACAAATTCTTGCGCTTTTTTATTGCAGCAACAAAGAAAACGCAAGTGTACGCTCATTTCTGCAACATAAAATACGCAAGTTCTAACCGACTATATCTTCAGCTTATCCGAAGGGATAGAAAGCGAAATCATGGCATTATTTCTTTAAGTATCTACATTCGCTAATTACACAGGCAACAGTATGCTAAATTGTGTGTATTCTCCTTCTTTCGTTTCTACCTTCAACTCCCCGTTATGCCCTTTTGTAATAATATCATAGCTTAACGATAAACCTAATCCGGTTCCTTCTCCGGTAGGCTTCGTAGTAAAGAAGGGCTGAAAAATTTTGTCTATATTTTTTGCAGGAATACCAATGCCATTATCCTTAATGCAGATCTCCACTTTTCCATTGAGATTTCTTGTAGTCACAGCAACAGTGGGTTCATAAGAACTATTCAACTTTTTTTTCTTTTCATTGACTGCATAAAAAGCATTATTATATAAATTAAGTAATACCCGGCTGATGTCCTGTGGTACAATAGCTATTTTACCTATACTATCATCAAAATGAGTATCAATAACAGCAGTAAAAGACGGGTTCTTAGCCTTAAAACCATGGTAAGCTAACCATAAAAATTCTTCACTCAATGCCTTTATATCCGTTGGCTCTTTCTTACCCGTATTTTTGCGTGAATGCTGCAACATATTTTTCACGATACCATCAGCACGTTTGCCATGATTATTAATCTTTTCCTGCATTTGCACTAACTCCAGCATAATACGATCTATATTATCTTTGGCTGAGGCAGATATACCTGTTTTATGTATTTCCTCGGCTAATTCATTCACTAATTCTTTACTTACTTCTGAAAAGTTATTGACAAAATTGAGCGGGTTTTGTATTTCATGGGCTATACCTGCAGTCAATTCACCAAGGGAGGCCATTTTCTCGGAATGAATCAGTTGTTTTTGCGTAGCCTTTAACTCGTTTAAAGATTGTTGTAGCCGCAACGTTCGGTCCGATACTTTCTTTTCAAGTGTTTGTGCATAATTGCTCAATTCATCCTGTGCTTTCTTTAAACTTTGGGTCATCTTGTTGAAGTTTTGGGATAACATCCCTATTTCATCCGGCAACCCAATAGCTACCTGGGTATTAAGATCGCCGGCATTTACACTTTGCACGCCTGATAATAACTGTTGCAGTCTGTTGGTTAAACTTATTTTCAGCATAAAAGGCATGATCCAAACAATAAGCAGGGCTACGATGGCTATAATAGCCATTAAATGAGACAAACCTTGCTGTTGTGCTATCCGGTGCTGCATGTCATCCAATAATACAGGTGGATAAAAAGTAAGT
>Ga0181463_1000276_pt1 | contig 13552 bp, 10 predicted proteins | sample InSIn1gowninarea_FD_119071 | JGI IMG/M metagenome (GOLD analysis project Ga0181463, IMG submission 119071) | Clean room microbial communities from NASA Spacecraft Assembly Facility at Jet Propulsion Laboratory, Pasadena, California, USA -... ... | reverse complement strand
CCAGCCTGCGAAAAAAATACAAGTAGTAAAATACCTGTACAGCAATCACAAGACAAAAGAGTATAAAAAGTATATATGAAAAAAGCGAAAGACTCATGTAGCTTTACTGAGATTTGGAGGGGCAAGTTATAAAAACCATTTATTTGCGAAGACTTATCTATAATTTCTTTTTATTCAGTAGTATTATTGTTCTCCTCTTGTATTACCAGATCTCCATCACTATTGATAACTAAAGTAGCAGTGTTTTCAGTTGTAGTGCTTTCATTTTGAGGCTCTTCGCTATGCTGCACTACTGTAGGCTCCACTGCCTGTTCTGCCAGTACCTCCTTTATCTTCGGCAAATCAGCCGTGCTATTAATACCAAAGTAGTCCATAAAGGTGCGGGAGGTAGAATATATGAGCGGCTTACCGGGCAACTCTTCACTTCGGCCAGTAATAACGATCAGTTCCTTTTCCAACAACTTTTGAATACTGTAATCACTGTTTACACCACGAATAGCTTCTATTTCACCTTTAGTAACCGGCTGCTGGTAAGCAATGATAGCCAGCGTTTCCATAGCGGCAGTTGATAAGCGCTTAATGAACTTCTCGCCGTTTAACTGCACAATAGTTTTATAAAAAGCGGGCTTACTGAGAAACTGCCATCCACCCCCGCTTTCTTTTACCTCAAAGGGGTAAAAATCGGAACTGTACTTCTCCTGAATACCCAAGAGCGCTATCTGAACCTGCTCACTTGTAATCTGTTCCTCCATAAACGCAAAAGCATTATTAATCAATTCGGCAATTTCATCATTATTCAGCGGTTTATCACTTGCAAAAATGAGCGCTTCAATATGTGGGATGATCTTAGATAGTTCCATTGTAAAAAAGAAAAAGCCTGAATACTTAAATATAATATTCAGGCTACTATTATATATACAAGATTAACCCTGCAATGCAGCTGCACCGCTTACAATTTCGGTAAGTTCGGTTGTAATAGCTGCCTGACGGGCACGGTTGTAAGAGATTTTAAGGGAGCGCAACAGTTCGTTGGCATTCTCGCTGGCTTTATCCATAGCAGTCATACGGGCACCGTGCTCACTAGCGTTGGCATCCAAAACAGCTTTATACAATTGGGTATTCAATATTTTAGGCATCAGCTCAGCAATCAGTTCTTCTTTATTTGGTTCAAAAATAAAGTCAGCCTTTTTGGCGCCTGGCTGCTTTTGCACTTTAGCTATTGGTAAGAACTGTTCTACCACGAAAGCCTGTGTAGCAGCATTTTTAAATTGGCTGTACACTAATTCTACTGCATCATATTCACCATGTTCAAAGGCTCTCATTGCTGCAGCAGAAACAGTCTGTACCTGTTCGAAGGTGAGACTTAAGAATAAATCTTTAAAATCGGCATTGGTTTTATACCCAAAACGTGTTAAAGATTCATAGCCTTTTTTACCAACATTCCAAATGGTTACGTTGCCCTTAGCAAATTGCGCCGGATATTTAGAAGCAATTGCCTGACGAGCAGCTTTTACTATGTTAGCATTATATGCACCGGCAAGGCCGCGGTCGCTGGTAATGACTATTAACAATACTTTTTCTATTGTACGCTCTGTTGCCAGTTTGATGTTTATATCACCGCTATCTATATTGCTTACAATATTGCTCAGCATTTCCTGCAGCTTTTGTGCATAGGGACGCATTTGTGTAATAGCATCCTGCGCACGCCTTAGCTTAGCTGCACTCACCATCTTCATTGCTTTGGTGATTTGCTGAGTAGATTGTACTGATTTTATGCGGTTACGGACTTCTTTTAACTGACCTGCCATACTATAAATTATTTACTAAAAAGTATTGTTTTCGGGCCGCAAAAGTAATGATTTACGGGCAATTTCTAAAGGATTATTGTGAATACTCAAGGAACAAGATACAGGGTAAAAGATTCAAGGGACAAGAATACAAGGTGGAAGGTGCAAGGAGGAATACAAAGGGTTAGCATGGCTCTGTCATAAACAATCCAAGACTTTACCAAGGCTTTACTATCACGCTGCTAGGGCTGAGGTAAGGAGGAAGTATTGCTTTACTTAGGCTTTAGTACAGGGTTAGTATAGCGGAGGTACCGGGCAGGTATAGCGGAGGTTCTCTATAAGTTCACTGTAAGTTCTCTATAACTTCTCTCTCAGTACATGACAAAAGACTACTCAAGGATATTTGCTGCCGGGAAAGGGGACAGTGTAAATTAATAACAAAGACCTTAGCAGTTTTTATTAGAAGAAAATTACCACATCCACTTCTAAGATGGAAACTACGAAGGTCTGCGACAAATATAGTGCACTGTGCGATTACTTTAGCACTCAGTTAGGCTGGCATCGTGCCCGCATTAAGTTCTTTGTGTTACTTATTATTGCTTTGTGTAAATTACAGACGGTCTGTTTTGAACAACTGGCAGCAGGTATAGACAGTCCGGCACAAATCAGTTCCTCATTACGGCGCATTCAGCGTTTTTTTGCTGCTTTTACCATAGATAAAGACCCCATTGCGAGGCTGTTGTTCTCTGTGCTGCCCTGCAAAAGCAATCTGATTATCAGCATTGACCGAACCAACTGGCAGTTTGGTAAAACAGACATCAACATTTTTATGCTCAGTGTGTGCTACGATGGTATTGCCTTTCCACTGCTTTGGAAACTGCTGGCTAAAAAGGGTAATACCAACACCAAAGAGCGAACCGGGCTAATGGAAAAGTTTATAAAGCTCTTTGGTAAGGGATGTATAAAAGCAGTAGTTGCAGACCGGGAGTTCATTGGTAAAAACTGGCTGCAGTATTTGCAGCAGCAACGTATCCCTTTTCATATCCGCATACGGGACAATATGTGGTTGCACAAGTCAAAGGGCGAAAAGATCAGGATGAGTTGGGTGTTGCAGGGGCTAAAGCTCAAAGCAGCCTGGCATCATCCCAGGCTGCTGTATGTGGATGGAGTACTGGTCTATGTATCCGGCATGAGGCTGGAAGGCGGGGAATACCTCATTGTTGTTTCTTATGACCAGCAACAACAGGCACTAGTACACTACCGGGAACGCTGGCAGATTGAAACAATGTTCAAAGCATTTAAAACCAATGGCTTCAATCTGGAAGACACCCATCTGCGTGACAGTGAACGCATAGACAAACTGCTGGTAGTGGTCAGTATTGCTTTTACGTGGGCATACAAAGCCGGTATTTATGTCCATGAGCACGTAAAACCCATTTCTATAAAAGCTCATCACAGAAAGGCACATAGCTATTTTAAGTATGGACTTCGCTTCCTTATCAATGCTTTACTGGTAAATAATGATCAACTTATTATCTTTATTAATGTTTTGTCGGGTACTTAGAACTTCTCTATAAGTTCACTATAACTCCCCGCATTCCAAGAGTAGGAAGGGAAATTTTATAGGAAAATATAATGAGTTCAGAGAATAGATTTTGTAACAAATGGTCGCCAATATAGCAATAACTGAGTCGTAAGGCAGCAATTAAGTGAATCGGACATAGCTGGAGCGGATTAATAGCAGCAGAAAATTGTAGTGATGTAGTAATAAAATAAAAACTCCTTTTATGCATTTGCATAAAGGGAGTTTTCAATTTGGTGTCACCCGCACAATGTCTTGTGTCTATGGCATGGTGTAACAACCGTAAGCGTACACTATACATCAGCAGGTGACATATAATCTGAGCGATTTATAAGGCAATTTGCTTTTCAGTCATCATCTTGCGCAAATTAATCAATCCGTAACGCATACGTCCCAAAGCCGTGTTAATACTACAGTTGGTAAGACGGGCAATATCTTTAAAGCTCATATCGCCAAAGTGGCGCAATACAATTACTTCACGTTGTTCTTCGGGCAGTTTATCAAGCATGATATACATTTTCTCATTGCTTTGCCGGCGCATAATCCTTTGCTCTGCAGTTTCTTCAACCACATTAATTACTTCAAAAATGTCTTGATTGTCACTGGTAACAATTGAAGGTGCTCTTTTTACTTTTCTAAAATAATCTACGCACAAGTTATGTGCAATACGCAAAGCCCATGGCAGGAATTTCCCTTCTTCGTTATAGCGTTTATTGCGCAGCGTATCAATTATTCTTATAAATGTTTCCTGAAACATATCTTCGGCCAGGTATTTATCCTTTACCAGAAACAAAATAGAAGAATAGATTTTCTCTTTATAACGAGAAATCAGGGTCTCGAATGCATACACATCGCCATCCTGAAATGAAAGAACCAACTGAGTATCAGAAAGGTTATTTAGTAGCCTCATACAGTTGAAAAGAAGTTTATTATTAAAACTTGTTTTAAAAAATGGATGTTAAAAGTTCCGTTCGAGTATAATTTCTGGTATAGGCTATGAGTTTATATAAAGCAATGTGAAAATAGGTATAAGTTTGATGATAAAAAAATTGCCGTTTGCAAATATTTTGCAAATAAAGCACATTTTAATCTTACCTATATTATAGTTTAATCAACTTATAATGTTAAAAGAAACCGTACAAAAAGTAAAAAAAACAAAGACAGCTTCAACTACAGACAATATTCTTATAAAAGGTGCCCGCACACATAATCTTAAGAACGTTGATGTTGAGTTCCCCCGTAATAAATTTATCGTAGTAACAGGTGTTTCCGGAAGCGGAAAATCTTCTCTTACTATAGATACGCTGTTTGCCGAAGGTCAGCGCCGTTATGCCGAAAGCCTCAGTGCTTATGCAAGGCAATTCATGGCACGCATGAACAAGCCAGATGTGGATTACATAAAAGGGCTGTGCCCAGCTATTGCGATTGAGCAAAAAGTAATAACACGCACACCCCGCAGTACGGTAGGAAGTATGACTGAGATTTATGATTACCTGCGATTACTGTATGCAAGGGTAGGCACTACCATCTCGCCTATCAGCGGGCGCGAAGTAAAGAAAGATGATGTAACGGATGTAGTGAAGGTTATTAAAAACTTTCCGTCAGGTACAAAAGTGGTAATACTCTCCGCATTTAAACAGCACGCTAACCGCCAGGTACGTGAGGAGTTAAATATCTTAATTCAAAAGGGTTTCCCACGCATGTACATCAATCAGCAGCCAGCAAGAATAGAAGAATTACTAGAGTTGAATGATGAACAGTTACATTCAACTATATTTCAACAGCAAAAGGCTTATGTGCTAATTGACCGTATTGTTGTGAAAGAGTTTGAAGAGGAAGACATTCACCGTATCTCTGATTCGGTAGGTACTGCATTTTACGAAGGGGAAGGTGAAATGTACCTGGAAGTAGATGGAAAAGAACTATTGCATTTCAGTAATAAATTTGAACTGGATGGAATTCAGTTTGAAGAGCCGGTACCTAATCTTTTCTCCTTCAACAATCCATATGGGGCCTGCCCTGTGTGCGAGGGCTTTGGACAAGTGCTTGGGATTGATCATGGTCTTGTAATTCCCGACAAACGCATGAGCGTATATGATGGCGCTGTAGCGCCGTGGAAAGGGGAAAAGCTTGGCTTGTGGCGCGAACGCTTTGTAAAAGCCGCAGCCCGTTATAACTTTCCGGTACACAAAGCGGTTGCAGACCTTACTGATGAGCAATATGAACTTCTTTGGAAAGGCAACGGCACAGTACAAGGAATAGATGATTTTTTTGCAGAAGTAGAACAGAACTTATATAAAGTACAGTACAGAGTTCTGCTTAGCCGTTATCGCGGAAAAACTGCTTGCTCCAATTGTAAAGGCTATCGTTTGCGTCCGGAAGCATTGTATGTAAAGATCAATGGTAAGCATATTGGTCAACTATGCCAGATGCAAGTGAAAGATTTAAAAGAGTGGTTTAACAATATTTCCCTTAGTGAGCACCAGCAGCAGGTTGGCAAGCGCATATTGCTGGAAATCAATCAGCGCCTGCAAACATTAATAGATGTGGGACTGGGCTATCTTACGTTGAACCGTTTGGCTAATTCACTTAGTGGTGGCGAAAGCCAGCGCATACAACTTACAAGAAGCCTGGGCAGCAATCTTACCAATTCGCTATATATTCTGGATGAACCATCAATTGGCTTGCACTCGCGAGACACAGAAAAACTCATCAAAGTTTTAAAGCAACTGCGAGACTTAAATAATACCGTGGTGGTGGTAGAACATGATGAAATGATTATGCGCGAAGCCGATTACATCATTGACATGGGGCCGCTTGCCTCGCACCTTGGAGGTGAAGTAATTGCTGCAGGGAATTACAACGAGATTGTTGCAAATCCGAAAAGCTTAACCGGAAAATATCTGAGCGGCCAACTTACGATTAATTTGCAGAAGCAACCTCATGCATGGACCAAGAGCATTACTGTAGAGGGTGCCAGACAAAACAATTTAAAAGATATTACTGTTCAATTCCCTTTGAATGTTCTATGCGTGGTAAGTGGCGTAAGCGGAAGCGGCAAAACCACTTTGGTAAAACAAATTCTTTACCCAGCCTTACGCAAACTCAAAGGGGAGTTCGCGGATAAAGTTGGCGTTCACAGAGCCATAACCGGTGATTTAGATAATATTACACAAATAGAGCTAATAGATCAAAACCCGATTGGCAAATCCTCCCGCAGCAATCCGGTTACTTACATCAAAGCGTACGATGAGATACGTGATGTTTTTGCACGTCAGCCGCTGGCAAAAATGCGAGGCTTCCAAGCTAAGCATTTCTCTTTCAATGTAGATGGCGGACGTTGTGACGCCTGCAAAGGAGAAGGTGAACAAATTGTAGAAATGCAGTTTTTGGCAGATGTGCACCTTACCTGCGAGGTATGCAGTGGTAAGCGTTTTAAAGAGGAAGTATTGGAAGTACAATATAATGGCAAGAACATTTATGATGTGCTGGAAATGAGCGTTGATGATGCCATTAAATTCTTTAAAGACGAAAAAACGCTTGCTAAAGCATTGCAGCCTTTGCAGGATGTTGGATTGGGATACATTAAACTTGGACAAAGTAGTGATACATTAAGTGGCGGCGAAGCACAGCGTGTAAAGCTGGCAAGCTTTCTAGGAAAAGGAAAAGCACAGGGGCATGTTTTGTTTATATTTGATGAGCCTACTACGGGACTACATTTTTACGATATCAATAAACTACTTTCTTCATTTTATGCGTTAATAGAGCAAGGACATTCACTTATTGTAATAGAGCATAACACCGACGTGATAAAGAATGCAGACTGGCTGATAGACCTTGGACCAGAAGCAGGTGATGCTGGTGGCAAACTGGTATTTGCAGGCATGCCTGTGGATATAAAGAATGTTAAAGAAAGTTATACAGGTAAATTTTTGTAAAAATTCTTCCGTAATTTGTTTCGACAATTCTCCACAGAAAATACATAAAGAACTGCCAAGACAAGAGAAAGATTATGGATGTTTAAAACTTGCTACTTCTACATAGAAAATGTGATACACAATACAATGTTAAAACAATTATAAAGCCTGCGAATGGCATTTTATTTATGAAGTAAGAGCAAACTTTTGTTGAAAATAGAAGTCTTAAAATAAACTTTTCAACCTTCTCTAAATTGAATTTATTTTTTACAATAAAGTTGCAAGTTTTGCTTTTCTATTTATTACTAAACCTGCTATCAATATGCAATACCGTTTATTAAGAAATAATAAAGAAAGCGGTCCTTACACAAAGGCGCAGTTGGAAGAAATTGGTTTGAAACCTTATGACCTGCTTTGGATAGAAGGCCGAGGTGGCGCATGGTTGTATGCTTCAGAAATTACTGAGTTAAAGTCTATAGCCCCTGTTGTGGAAGAGCAACCATTTGACCGGTTTTATAAAGGCAAAGAAAAGCAAGCTTCTACTACAGTTGGTAAACAAAATGCTTCTACTATAGCTAATACACAAGCTGTAGCCAGTACTGCTACTCTAAAGCCTCCTAAACCCAGGTTTCGTATATCGGGTGATAAAGTGGTAATGATAGATGACAAGGCTGTATTGCAGCAACAGTCTCAACAGGCAGATTCTGCCGTACCTATTGCTACCAAAACCCAACAGCCGGTAACAGTTTCTGCTAAGCCTGCAGCAAAACAAGAGATTGGTGCTCATATCCAATCGGTGGGGCTGGATTGGGAAGATATGTATAGTGAATGGCAAGGGGAAGATAAACAACCAGAGGAGCAAGAGCCAGCCAAACCTGCCAAAGTGCAGACCATGGAAGAAGTAAGGCAGCGCTATGAAGAAACCAAACTGAAGCAATTAGCTCCAAAACAAAATAATACAGCTAATAATACAAAGCAGAATATTATGGCAGCCATTGCCATAGCAGTATTAGTTATTGGGGGTTATGCTGGTTATAAACTAAACAACAGTGGTGATAAAAGTCAGCACTCTACACAGACTGCGCCAGTAGAAAAAGCTGAAGTGATACAAGATGAAAATAATGAACAGCAAAATACAAATAATGCTTCGGGAAACACTATTGATGCATCTGCGGGTAATACCACTTCTGCTGCTCAGCAAACGCCTGATAATTCAGTAAAAGCTCAGTCTGAAGAAATAAAGAATTCATTATCGGATGGTAACTCTAAAACTACCCAAGCGTCACTGCCTGTAGAAAATAAAGCTACAGTGCCCAACACTAAAAAAGAAGAGCAGTCAGCACCTGCAAAAAATATATCGATAATTAGTGCCGAAAAATATAATCAAAAGACTACTCAGCAAACAGGCTTAACAGAAAAGAATAAAGTCGCTTCCAATAACAATACTACCACGCCTGCAAAAGATCAAAAAGAAGACAATGCGCAAGCAGATGTTAAAAAGTCGAGCACTACTGCCCCTATTCAGACTCCAACCGTTGTACAGCCTGCCGTGGTAAAGCCAGAGGCGCCTTCAAAAAGAATTGGCGACTATATTACTGTAAGTAAATTAGGCAGCAGCAATGGCAGTGTGCAGAATGTATTGTTATCTGTAAAAAATGTGACTGATTTTCCTATTGATTTGGCTGTTATAGATATCCAGTATTATGGTGCCAACGGACGTTTTCAGAAAGGCGAGACCATGTATGTTAAGAGTATAGGAGCCGGTAGCAACGTAAATGTACGCATACCAGACAGCAAAACCTCCCATTCTATCACCTATAAAGTATCCCTCGTTAGCTCGGAACAAAAAACATTGTATCTTGTAGGCGATTAAGCCAAAACTATTGGCGAAGGATAATCTTCTGATATATATCAAAGCCCTATGAAGTGCATTGTACTGTTTGGCGCAGGCAAGTCTGCTACCGTTCTGATTGAGTATCTTAAACAATTAGCCAGTGAAAAGAAATGGCATGTAATAGTTGCCGATAGCAACCTTAAAATGGTTAAGGAGAAGACAGGTAGTCATCCGTTTGTAAAAGCAGCAGAGATAAATGTTGAGAATGACCGGCAACGCAAAGAACTGGTACAAAGTGCTGATATTGTTATCTCCCTAATGCCACCTGACCTACATTACCTTATAGCACTCGATTGCATTCTTTTTCATAAACATTTACTTACGGCTTCTTATGTAGATGATAAAATAAAAAAGCTGAAGGATGATATTAAACATCGTAACCTGCTTTTCCTTTGTGAAATGGGTCTTGACCCGGGTATAGACCACATGAGTGCTATGCAAATCATTCATGATATTAAGGCAAAAGGTGGCGTAATTACTTCTTTTAAATCACACTGTGGCGGATTAGTAGCGCCCGAGAGCGACGATAATCCGTGGCATTATAAAATAAGCTGGAACCCGCGCAATGTAGTAATGGCCGGCAAGACGGGGGCTATGTATAAAGAAAACAATAAAGAAGTTTATGCTGATTATGCAGACTTATTTAAAAACAATAAAGCCGTATATATTCCACACCTTGGCAGCTATGCCTATTATCCTAACCGAGACTCGCTGAGCTATCTGGAATTGTATGATCTAGAATCTGCTCATACATTCATTCGAACTACACTAAGGCATCCTGACTATTGTTTTGGGTGGAAAAATATCATTGACCTAAAGCTGACTGACGAAGAAAAGAAATACGAAACAGATGGGTTAAGTATTGCTGATTTTTTTAAACAACATTTTGAAAAGAATGGTTTTGACCAGTGGTTAAATGAGATGCTAATGAGCCGCTTAAGCTTTGCAAAAGACCTAATGGTACAGTTAACACAAATCATCGAAACGGAAGAAAGTGCAAAAGAGTCAAATGAACATAGCAGTGATTTTTTGGTAATAGATGAAAATGGTGAGTTGGGTAGTGTAGCTATAGATGATGTAAAAGATAAGGCTGCTGAAACTGTAGCAGGTAAAATGCATGAAGCTAACCTGACCTTAAAGCAATTGTTCTCTTTAGGACTGGATGATAATATGTTGATTAATAGAGGGCTTTGCAGCGCTGCTGATGTATTACAGTTTATAATGGAGCAAAAGTTAGCCTTACAAGCTACTGATAAGGACATGGTAGTCATGCTACATGAAGTTGAATATCTTCTTAACGATAAACCTGCTAAGACCAGGAGCACTTTAGTAGTAAAAGGGACAGACAATGTAAATACTGCTATGGCTAAAACGGTGGGATTGCCATTGGGTATTGCAGCTAAACTCATACTTGAGGGTAAGATAAAAGAAACCGGCTTGCATATACCTGTGCTTCCCTCCATTTATGAGCCGGTGCTTGAAGCATTGAGAGTTCAAGGCATAACATTTATAGAAGAATAAGGGTTATTATTTGATTTCCTCAAGCATTTTTATTAAATCTTTTACACCTTCTGTTGCGGGTTTCTCAATTACCGTAAGGCTTTTCAAGGAAGAGATTTCAGGAATATTCTTATCTATAATAAACTTGGGTACAAAAGGGGCTACATAATGTACCAAACCAGCAGCCGGGTATACTACGAGCGATGTACCAATCACTACAAAGATATCTGCCTCAGCAGCAATGACAGCAGCTAATTCAATCATTGGCACCGGCTCTTCAAACCATACAATGTGCGGGCGCAGTTGTGCTTTATCATCGGCAACATCTCCTAAAACAATATCATTTCTTATTTCATATACCAGTTCTTCATTTCGCTCGCTACGCATTTTGAATATTTCGCCATGTAAATGCAGTACCCGTGTGCTGCCAGCACGCTCATGCAGGTCATCAATATTTTGGGTAATGATAGTAACATCAAAGCCACTTTCTAAGGCTGCCAAAGCTTTGTGTGCTGCATTAGGTTCTGCTTTGGCTACATCCTTACGGCGCATATTATAAAAGTCAAGTACCAACTGTGGATTCCTTTTCCATGCACGAGGAGTAGCTACTTCTTGAATATCGTATCCTTCCCACAAACCATCACTGTCCCTGAATGTTCTTAAGCCACTTTCTGCACTGATGCCTGCACCTGTAAGCACTACCAGTTTCTTTTTCTCCATAATACTTTTTGTTGTGTAAGATCTTTGAAGAATACCTGCTGCTTTAAATATTGAGTACACCTTATTGTCCGATAACGATTAATTATTCCGTTTACAAATTATTCGCTTTGTACACTCTTAAGAAATTACCTCCTAAAATCTTTTTAATATCTTTCTTTTTATATCCCCGCTTTTTAAGTTCTTTAGTTATAAGCGGATAATCGGTAATATCATCTATTTGCTGTGGGGTGATAGAAATACCATCCAGATCGGAGCCTAAGCCCACATGATCAATGCCAGCCAGTTTTACCAAGTAAGCTATATGGTCTATCAGCATACTTAATGGTGGACGCATAGCTTGTATTTCATCTTTATATTTTGCATACAAATAATCAGAAGCATAATAGGTTTCCGGATTTAACTTTAATAAGGAGTCTCTTTCGTTTTGATGTCTTGCATTGAAGGCTCTCTCTTTTCTATCAAAGCTGCTGTCTATAAAACCAGGATAGAAATTCACGTCAATCACACCACCATTTTTTGCAATTGCTACAATCTGCGAATCTTTCAAATTTCGGGGTACCGGGCATAAGGTATAAGCATCACTGTGTGATGCAATAATAGGTTTGGTGGTTGTCTTTATCACGTCCCAAAAGGTTTGCTCGCCTACATGGCTTACATCTACCATCATCCCTATATCGTTCATGCGTTTTACTAATTGTCTCCCAAAATCATTGAGTCCTTTTGGCTGATGCAGTAAAGAGTCGTGTGATTCATCTCTTGCCGAAGTTGCCCAAGGGGTAGAGTTGTTCCAAGTGAGTGTCATGTAACAAACACCACGGTTTTTAAAGCTGTCTAAATAAGCCATATTATCTTCCATCATGTGGCCACCTTCCACTCCCATCATGGCTGCCAGTTGTTTGTGCTTTAAAGCATCCTGCAGATCTGCATAGCTCTTTACTATTTTCATTTTTGCAGGATTACGAGATGCAGTGGCATACAATGTATCTATTTCCCGGATAGCTCTATTAAAGGCTTCTCCTTTACCATATGAAGCATCGCACCAGATGGAAAAGACCTGTACATCTATACCGCCTTGCTGCATACGGTTGAGGTCTGAATGCGTTTTACCTTTCAGGTTATCGTCAAAGTTGTAGTGCTTCTCTATACATGTGGAGAGTATGTCGTTGTGGGTGTCAGTAACAATAGCTTTCCGGTGTAACTTTTTATAAGACTGTGCCCCGGAAATTGTATAGCAAAAGATGAGTAGTACCAATAAACAGTATTTCATTCCATCAATTCATTAAGGGCGTAAGATAAAGGTTTTATATGCACATTTTTCTATCACAGCTTTACTTTAGGGCCTTAAGCAGATATCAGTCTATTATTTATTGTGCAGGTTAAAGGCGGATCGAAAAAAGATTGAAGAAATCAAGTACACCCGTTAACTAGCTTCTGTATATTTACATCCCAGCCAGCTTCACCACATAGAAACAGAGGCACATAGACCTGCCGCATAGTATGCTGCCATTGTGAATTGTTGTTTTTACAGGTAGATCATGACACTACCTGGTGCTAACCATTAGTTTTTGCCCTTGTTTTCTCCTCTCAACATACTTTAAAAGACGTAAGATGAACGTAGGATGGACGTAAGATGGACGTAAGATGAACGTAAGATGGACGTAGGATCTCCGCCTTAGGGTAGGCTTAGGTACGGGAGAGATACGGCTTAGCTACCTGTCAGCTATACCTCTATTATGGGCTTACAGTGACGAATATGTGACTTTCCTATGGCTTTCCTGTGACGCTGCTATAGCTAAGGTTGAGCGCTGGTGGGGTTTAGTACCCGGCTACCTGTCAGCAGGATGGTGCCTGTCAAGGAATAACGGTAAGCTGATAGCCTATTGATAATATTCTTAAAATATCAATCCAGAAAGCTTATTGCTGTGTTATGACTATCTTTTCTTTCATCATTGCAATACGATAGAGCATGATTGCCATTATTGCAAAAAATAGTACTCCCATCAACTGGTACAACTCAGGGCTAAATGCCTTCTCTAAACCGCTTTCTGCATTTAACTTCTCTAACTGTGCTGCAATGTTCTCACTGCCGACAGTAAGCAATGCTACTGCTACACCTGCCAAGGACCCACCAGCTACCAAACCAGTTGCAAAC
>Ga0181463_1000017_pt2 | contig 13578 bp, 3 predicted proteins | sample InSIn1gowninarea_FD_119071 | JGI IMG/M metagenome (GOLD analysis project Ga0181463, IMG submission 119071) | Clean room microbial communities from NASA Spacecraft Assembly Facility at Jet Propulsion Laboratory, Pasadena, California, USA -... ... | reverse complement strand
GATTTGTAAAAACAAATGAATGGTTAAAATTCCATATCGCATGCTCAGCTCATCCAACACTTAACACTCAAAAAGCATACGAGATTAGTGGTTTTCCTAGCCCATCTTTTTACTATGTGGCAACCCCATGTTATATCACTTAACACTCAAAAAGCACACAAGATTAGTGGTTTTCCCAGCCCATCTTTTTACTATGTGGCAACCCCATGTTATATCGCATCCTCTGGAAAAATACCACCTACCACTCAAAAGCAGTGTGATAATCCATTAATTGTTTTGGTTTTAAATATTATAAATGTTACAAGAATATAGGGTGGATTAATTTCATGTGAAATACAGAGATATGAGAAAGTGGTAATATTTCATAGCTACCGGTGAAACCATGCTTGAGGTAAAATTATATAGCTACAAGACTAAGGTTGTGGAATGAGATTCAAAGGTAAAATGGTTTTACAATGATACATGAAATAAAATTCACAGATGCCATGAATTTAGGAAATTTTTCACATGAAATTAATGAACAGGAGAGCAAAGTTACCATTCATGTAAATGTAATTCATGATAAAACATTAAGGTGAAATCAATCTATAGGCATGGTGAAATCAATTTACAGGCATGGTGAAATCAATTTACAGGGGTAAAATCATGTTGCAGGTGAAAGTAAAAGAGTAGAGTGAAAATACTCTTCTAACCATACAAATCAACACATGGTTTTGCAAAACCATCCAAGTATTCTACAAGGGTAAAAGGATTTTGCATACAAATAAAATGAATTTATAGATGAAGGAGTGATCAGAACAAAACTTCACATGGTTTTGTAAATTCATGGAATGAGAAAACAAAACCATGTATTGGAAAGAACACATGGTTTTGTAGAAATTTAATTATAAATTTCATTTAAAATATTTTGGAAATATTATTCAAATATATATATTATTATATATTTTCCAAAATATTTTGTGACACTAATGGATGATAAAACAACAGGGCAGTCACAAGATCAACGATCAGTGAGGGAAGTCTCATATTATCAAGTCAGAGGATAAACAATCAGTTCAGTGAATTGCTAAGAAAAAGAGAGATACATCTACATCTGCTAGTTCATCTGCTAGCACAGCCAAAAATTTGGGTCCACATCCTACCTGCTCCAGTTCCACAGTAACAGCATTTGCACAGGACATTCCACCAGAACTATTAATCTGCAATAGTTAGAGCTTTTAGTAATATATAGTCTAAAAATGTCCTATGTGTTAAAGACATCATTTATTCCACCAGAACTATTAATCTGCAATAGTTAGAGCTTTTAGTAATATATAGTCTAAAAATGTCCTATGTGTTAAAGACATCATTTATTGTAGAGTCTGTAAATTTTGTATAAATACTTCTTCTTTTGAAGTATTAGAGTGTGGATTGCTAGACATTTGTAGAGTTGTATTGACTAGAAACCTGAGGGTTATTATACCAATTTGTCAAGTCAGCAGACTGGACTGAGTAATAAAAATATTGCATTATAGGATTCATGTGTTGAGCTATTACAATGAAGTTTTTTCTTTGTCAAATTTGTTATATTCTTATGTATTACACAAACTTACATGTTATCTAAAGTGAATGAATTAACTAGAAATTTATCTCAGAATTTGTTTAAGTAACTCTGTTTTGAATAGTTGATCATTTCTATGTTTTCTTCTGATATCTGGATCTAAGAATCCTTAATTTATCTCCCATCCCAGTTGACCTCTTTCACTTCTTTTGTTATCCGGCCTAAGGAACCCTTAATTTCTCCTTTGATCTGATTGAAACCAACTTTATCATTCCAGCCTTAAGACCTGAAATTACTCAGCTACCTTTCCCTGTAGAAACTAGTTTTAGAAATTTCTCCAGTCCTATTTGTCTTGACACTTGACCCCATAGCCGAATGGTAAAATACATCCCTCTACCCAACTAGGTCAGTGATCTCACCACAAAATCCAAGTCAAAACCCAAGTAAAATCATAACTAGCCTAAAATCAAATAACTAAAATAAAGTTAAATCATAAAGAGAGAGCCCTCTCTAAGAATTAGGAAGGCTAGATCCTAATCTCCAAAGTAGGTTTGTGGTTACCTCTAATCATTTCTTTCATAACAACTCTAGAGAAATATTGGAGTGATAACAGGGTGGAACATGGAAGTCCCATCGAGAGTTTGGATTCTGTGTCATCAATATGAGGTTATTTCTGCTTTTATCCTTATGAGTATTATACTGGATTATATGTGGTTAATATGGATGCGATTTCATGAGTATTTCATATGCTATTATGCTAGTTGTTTATGTGTTTTATAACAAAATATATGTATGGATCTCATCATGTTTTTACTTGTGAATGACTGATGAATGTATCTATTGTCTAATGAATGAAACTGTAACTAAAGTGATAAGGAAACAATGCCTGGTAGTGAATCTCAGATAAGTATGAGACCCCTATGCTCATTTATATCGTTTACATATGTACATTACACATTTTGGATTTCAGGCATTGATATGTTTGATGAAATTCCAGTCACGAATAGAAGGGGTCGAGTCAAGGTCTCATTCAAATGATTTCTTCTGCACTGCCATTTTCCTTGTTAATTTAATGTTTTGGAGGTATAATGAAGTTCTTTGGGTGACCTAGGCTCTGGGCCTGAAAATGTGGCTTAATAGACACAGACACTGGTAGGCAGGCCTGTGAGAGAATCCAAAGGTCCCTAGATGATGGCATGCCAATAGCATGAGAAGCGAAAGTTGTCCAAAAGTTCTGTGGGACCCAAGGACAAGTTGCTTGAAGTGTTGGATTGGTCCCTAAGGGTCTTAATGCCGATGTGGAATGTTTATATGGTGTTTTTCCATCAATTCCACTTCCTTAACATGATTTAGGAGGGCGAATCATATCATAGTGGCCTCTCGTAGCATGTTTACCCCAACTAGCCGGTTAATTGGATAGATTTGGGAGGAGGGTGTTAAATATTCTAGTAGTGACATTGTATGGCTCTCCTCATGTTTTTATTTGTAAATGAATAAACAATGTATCTATGACCTAATAGATGGTATTGCAGTGAATGATTTAGGGGAATACTTCTTCTTAGCAATTCTTAGACAAGCATGGGACTTGTATGCTTAAATATGTTGCAAATTACAATTTTGTGATATGTTTGACAAAATGTTCGTCCTGGTAGGGGATGGTCGGTCCTCGTCCTAGAGTTAGTTTCTTGTTTATTAGTCTTTTCATCACATTTTTAATGGATTTTTGAATTTTTAGAAAGTTTTGGACGATGGCTAGAATTTTGGGCTTGAAAGTGCCTAAAATTCACCAAACTCTGGCACAAGTCTACTGGAAATGGTCCCTAGATGCATGCATACAGGGTTGTGGGATCATCCAGAGATCTCTATACATTGGAATTCCTATAGCATGGGAGCGTCCAGAGGTTTAATATCTTAAAAATGCAGTGGGACCCAGGGGAATGATACCTGTGCGGCTGGGATGGCTTCTGGGAGTGTTGTTGCTGATGTGGAAGGTATGTTTGATGTGTTTTCATTGATTCCACCTCCTTAAGGTCGTGTCATATCATAGTAGCCTCACGTCACATGTTTACCCTAGTTGGTCGGTTACTTGGGTAGATGTGAGAGGAGGGTATTACAAAGTGGTATTAGAGCATGGTTCACCCCTTGGACTGGATGGGTTGTGTGCTGGTCATGCATTCATGTCGGTAGCATATGTGTTCCTTATGTTTGTATTACACATGCTTGTTGCATTTGCATGGTTTTGGTCATGGTTTTAATGATGTTTCCATGTGAAGGTTGATGGCATTGTTGTGGGTTGTCTCGTCATGAGTGTATGATTGTATATGCATTTTTTTATAAATATCAGTGTCTATATGTTGTTATGCACACATTATCATGGTTATAGTTATGCATGTATGGTAGTTCAGACATGCATTGTGAATTTGTTGTATATAATTAGGTCATCATGATGGTATTTGTTTGTTATTATTCTAAAATGTTGGTTGAGATAGAGTAGGAGATGATCATTAAAGTGAAGTTTCATCATTGGACCTCAAGGAAAGATCATGTCGTCATACAAGTTTGTATGTTGGACATGCAAGTATGTAGGTTAAGGATTGTTATGTGCATTATGATTATGTGTATGTCTTTCATTCTATTGATGTTATGGTTACATACATGAATTTGTGCTAGTAGATTAGTGTAGTTATGTGCACGTGTTAGATAGTGATGAATGATAGTAACTTGTGGTTGTACACATTGCTATTTCTGTTTTATGTTAGATAACTTGATGATTATGTTATATGTTGTTGTTGATTATGTTATAGGTTAAGTTTTTGTTGTTATATTATAGTTAGCTTGATGATTAGGTTATATGTTGTGATGAACATGATATATAACTTGTTGTTGTTATATGATAGTTAGCTTGATGATTAGGTTATATGTTATTGATGAGCATGATATATAACTTCTTGTTGTTATATGATGGTAACTTGATGATTATGGTTATTAATTTAAGATATTGATGTTATATGTATCATAATAAGTTGGATTGATCTATGAAAATGGTTACCGTTATGACATTCAGGCATGAGTCAACTTATTTGTGGCACTGTGTTGTAGTAATCTAGACTGACTATGCATATGTGATTATTATGTATGAATGATAAATGTTTACGAGCTTATGATGTAGACATGTTAGCTAGTGACTATTATAGATATCATGACCTTATTTTTGGTTGATCTGATGTGTTGTAAAGTTATGTCGTGCTAACTTAATTGTGTAGAAAAGATAGCCTCCCATGAGATACATTAAGGTATGAGCTTGCTTATGTCGTCTACTTTGTACTTGAATGTTTGATTATGTTGTCTATATGTTCCCAAATGTTTGATTAATCACATGATATATGGAACTTGTGATATAAACTTGTCACCTTTGATGATTTTGGCATTTGATAAAATGTACAGTTTTCCTCAGCACTACTAATTTGACTCTAACAAATATAAACCACAATAATTCATGTAGATTTCATTAAAAAAAGTGCACAAAAAATGCAATGTATAGTTGTTTTTAAGGTATACCCAACTTCCGGGCTCGTTCGACCAACCAACCTTTGAGCTTGTTTGACTAGTCAATCCTCGACCTGTAGTGAAACATTAGAAACCCTTCTATTTCATATGTTATTGTATATATATTTCAAGGGTTAAAAAAACTAAAAACACTATCCATGTGCCCTTTGCACCTCTTGGTGCAAATTCTAGTTCTGGGCTGTTTCATTAGACATAGGAATGGGGATTAAATTATATATATATATATATATGTTAATGCTCATAGAACCATCAGAATTTCAACTTTAATTAGTCACTATCAAATATCCAACATCCATGATAATAAACTATCATTGGATATTCGACTTTCGACCAAAAAAACAAATCGTTGAAGTCATAACATTCTTGTCACATGAGCTATTATGACATTCAATATCTGATGCAAATTTTTATCGCATATCTGATGAAAATTGATGAGGTTGGCATCATATATCGCATCGACTATCTAACCATAATTCATTAGAAAATTCTCGACGATTACATCCTTTCTTGGTCATCGCGGGCATTGGATATTTGATGTTTGTGTTGTCGAATATCTGGCTAGTAGTAAAAGTGTCAGATATCTGACGGAAATACACCGACAAAAATTATGACTCAAATGTGCTAGATAACTGACAACAATGAGTCTAATATATGACAAACATACATCAAATTTCTGCCCCATTTGTACTAGTGAGAAGACAATACCCAACACGATTTTAATGATTGAATCACCACCCTATGCATTGAAAAACCAATTTAAATTTTTGGATGCAATTTTAAGTAAGTGAAACATAGAGATGGGTCAAAGAATGGTGTAGGATAAATCCAACATCATGGGGACCAAACGAGAACCTATATACACGAGGAATGACCATAGGTGGAGCTAGAGGAAAGGGGAAAGGTGAAATGTGGGAGGATGGAAATCCCCCTCCTCGCAATCCTCTCACCCACCAAACAGCACAAGATAATACAAGATGCAACCATATAGGAGGAATGAGAGAAGAACTCAAAATACACGATGTAAATGTAAAAGAGGTATGGGAGATAGGAACCCGAAAACCCTCAATGCAATCATACAAAGGATAAGAGAGGGACGACCAAATGAGAGGGAACCGATGGAAGTGTTTACTAAGGATGTAAGGGTCAATCCAAAAAAACAAGATGAGATATATAAATACATATGTATTGATTGTCATTGTAGGCTATTGTTACTTATATAAAGTAATTTTGAGGTGTAAATAAGTTGGTTTTTTTGGGGTTTAGTTCCGAAAAGGTCTTCAAATTTCATGGAGAAGGGTTGAGAATGAGATTCATTTGCTAGGGATATAACCTATGCCAAGGGAGTCATTAGTTTGACCTATGGGCAATTTAAACCTTAAATATCATGGCTCGAATAATACTTTATAACTCAATGATTATCAGTTAAACGGTTCCATTAACTAATTTATAAAATCATTTTAAAAAATACTTTTTTTACTTAAAAATTATATTCATCTTGCATAAAATTAATGTATCCCACCCTGAAATTACATTAAAACTATCAAGGATATTAAATATATTTCCAAATTTAAACTAACACATTTATAAAATTTCAATTTCAATTTATATTACTTCAATATAAAAAGATCAAAGCCTTATAAAAGTAAAATAAAAATTAAATACGTGTTATCTTTTATCCATCATATCGTATAGATGCTATATACCTCTGTACATGTCATTGTACTGAGATTATTTCAAACTGGGATCTTTTTTGGGTGGAAAGGCATATCAATCATGCTGACATCTAAATATAAACTCTATGTTTCTGGCCTGAGATTATTTCAAACTGGAATCTCATTTGGGTGGAAAGGCAGATCAATCATGCTGAGATCTAAATATAAACTCATAAGAGATATAAATCCAAGTACGAAACCACCAGGTACCCTCAATGCCTTACCTGACAATGTGGTCTTTGCATTTGATCTCAAGCCAAAATCCATTAAAATGATATAGCAATGTTTTTGTGGATAAGAACCTACCAAGGGTTGTGGTTTTCTTTTTACTTTTCCAAATAAAATGGAATGGTCTACCTCAATTTCTTAGAAATACACAATGTATTAAGACTGTGACTATGATTTTCATTCGAGTGTTTTTTTAGAATAGTGCAACATTGTATTATAGCTTATTAGTTGCAAGTTCTAGGGATGCATGTTTTCTCTATTTTTCAAGGTAATTAATCTGGTAGGGAGGAAAATTTTATGTCTCTCATTAAGTCTGGTGGGGGGTCCAAAAGGAATTTGGATTAGGTCTGCGTACTTATTGAACATTACATACACAAAAGGAATTTCTCTAGATTCCGCTCCACCATACAAATCTTCCAAAGTTAATTATCATTTCATTCGTAAAAGCCCTGATAGTGCACATAGTATGAATCCCATGAATTTTAAGACCATGAATTAAGTGTATATTGGAATTTTTTCAAGAAAAATCAAATCAGATTTTTTAGTCGACCCTTTTTGAACATTTATTGTGGTTCATCATTTTATCCTCACGATGAACCATAAAGACAAAAAAAATCTCATGTGGTTTGTTTTGAAAATTTTCCAATATACACAATATAGATCACAGAAGATTCCACTAAAACAATTTTTTTTGGAAAATCATAATTTGAATGACTAGTATGAGATACAACATGAAGTAATAAAGAACATTTCAATAGTGAAGTGATGTTGCCATGTTTGTTAAGATATGATGAAATCTAAGAATCAAATAAATTTGACGAAACAAAGGCAAACGTTGATGTTTTGCAAGTCTTCCATGTTCAACAAACTCATTCTATTTCATCTACAAACAAATGATATAGTTGGAAAACACAATTAAATGCATGTTTGACATTTTATCTTATAAATAACACCCAATCCTCCTCTGCCACACGTCGTTTCTGTCAAAATTTTGTTAGTATTAATAACATGTAATACACATGAAGAAATATGAAACAAGGATACAAAGATAAAAAAAACTCATGGAAGGGAAAAAAATATTAAATTGTATTATTATCCTATATTTTAATTTTTACGAATAGGTCTTGACCATCATTAGTTAAGATTAGTTATTTTCTTGCTTTCAACAAAATGCAAAAAGGTTCCTCTTTAACTTCCTTCAAAGTAGGAGTTATTCCATAAAGTTTCAATCGAATTCTTAGAACCTTGTAAAGATAGATAATGTATCTATGACCTAATAGATGGTATTGCAGTGAATGATTTAGGGGAATACTTCTTCTTAGCAATTCTTAGACAAGCATGGGACTTGTATGCTTAAATATGTTGCAAATTACAATTTTGTGATATGTTTGACAAAATGTTCGTCCTGGTAGGGGATGGTCGGTCCTCGTCCTAGAGTTAGTTTCTTGTTTATTAGTCTTTTCATCACATTTTTAATGGATTTTTGAATTTTTAGAAAGTTTTGGACGATGGCTAGAATTTTGGGCTTGAAAGTGCCTAAAATTCACCAAACTCTGGCACAAGTCTACTGGAAATGGTCCCTAGATGCATGCATACAGGGTTGTGGGATCATCCAGAGATCTCTATACATTGGAATTCCTATAGCATGGGAGCGTCCAGAGGTTTAATATCTTAAAAATGCAGTGGGACCCAGGGGAATGATACCTGTGCGGCTGGGATGGCTTCTGGGAGTGTTGTTGCTGATGTGGAAGGTATGTTTGATGTGTTTTCATTGATTCCACCTCCTTAAGGTCGTGTCATATCATAGTAGCCTCACGTCACATGTTTACCCTAGTTGGTCGGTTACTTGGGTAGATGTGAGAGGAGGGTATTACAAAGTGGTATTAGAGCATGGTTCACCCCTTGGACTGGATGGGTTGTGTGCTGGTCATGCATTCATGTCGGTAGCATATGTGTTCCTTATGTTTGTATTACACATGCTTGTTGCATTTGCATGGTTTTGGTCATGGTTTTAATGATGTTTCCATGTGAAGGTTGATGGCATTGTTGTGGGTTGTCTCGTCATGAGTGTATGATTGTATATGCATTTTTTTATAAATATCAGTGTCTATATGTTGTTATGCACACATTATCATGGTTATAGTTATGCATGTATGGTAGTTCAGACATGCATTGTGAATTTGTTGTATATAATTAGGTCATCATGATGGTATTTGTTTGTTATTATTCTAAAATGTTGGTTGAGATAGAGTAGGAGATGATCATTAAAGTGAAGTTTCATCATTGGACCTCAAGGAAAGATCATGTCGTCATACAAGTTTGTATGTTGGACATGCAAGTATGTAGGTTAAGGATTGTTATGTGCATTATGATTATGTGTATGTCTTTCATTCTATTGATGTTATGGTTACATACATGAATTTGTGCTAGTAGATTAGTGTAGTTATGTGCACGTGTTAGATAGTGATGAATGATAGTAACTTGTGGTTGTACACATTGCTATTTCTGTTTTATGTTAGATAACTTGATGATTATGTTATATGTTGTTGTTGATTATGTTATAGGTTAAGTTTTTGTTGTTATATTATAGTTAGCTTGATGATTAGGTTATATGTTGTGATGAACATGATATATAACTTGTTGTTGTTATATGATAGTTAGCTTGATGATTAGGTTATATGTTATTGATGAGCATGATATATAACTTCTTGTTGTTATATGATGGTAACTTGATGATTATGGTTATTAATTTAAGATATTGATGTTATATGTATCATAATAAGTTGGATTGATCTATGAAAATGGTTACCGTTATGACATTCAGGCATGAGTCAACTTATTTGTGGCACTGTGTTGTAGTAATCTAGACTGACTATGCATATGTGATTATTATGTATGAATGATAAATGTTTACGAGCTTATGATGTAGACATGTTAGCTAGTGACTATTATAGATATCATGACCTTATTTTTGGTTGATCTGATGTGTTGTAAAGTTATGTCGTGCTAACTTAATTGTGTAGAAAAGATAGCCTCCCATGAGATACATTAAGGTATGAGCTTGCTTATGTCGTCTACTTTGTACTTGAATGTTTGATTATGTTGTCTATATGTTCCCAAATGTTTGATTAATCACATGATATATGGAACTTGTGATATAAACTTGTCACCTTTGATGATTTTGGCATTTGATAAAATGTACAGTTTTCCTCAGCACTACTAATTTGACTCTAACAAATATAAACCACAATAATTCATGTAGATTTCATTAAAAAAAGTGCACAAAAAATGCAATGTATAGTTGTTTTTAAGGTATACCCAACTTCCGGGCTCGTTCGACCAACCAACCTTTGAGCTTGTTTGACTAGTCAATCCTCGACCTGTAGTGAAACATTAGAAACCCTTCTATTTCATATGTTATTGTATATATATTTCAAGGGTTAAAAAAACTAAAAACACTATCCATGTGCCCTTTGCACCTCTTGGTGCAAATTCTAGTTCTGGGCTGTTTCATTAGACATAGGAATGGGGATTAAATTATATATATATATATATATGTTAATGCTCATAGAACCATCAGAATTTCAACTTTAATTAGTCACTATCAAATATCCAACATCCATGATAATAAACTATCATTGGATATTCGACTTTCGACCAAAAAAACAAATCGTTGAAGTCATAACATTCTTGTCACATGAGCTATTATGACATTCAATATCTGATGCAAATTTTTATCGCATATCTGATGAAAATTGATGAGGTTGGCATCATATATCGCATCGACTATCTAACCATAATTCATTAGAAAATTCTCGACGATTACATCCTTTCTTGGTCATCGCGGGCATTGGATATTTGATGTTTGTGTTGTCGAATATCTGGCTAGTAGTAAAAGTGTCAGATATCTGACGGAAATACACCGACAAAAATTATGACTCAAATGTGCTAGATAACTGACAACAATGAGTCTAATATATGACAAACATACATCAAATTTCTGCCCCATTTGTACTAGTGAGAAGACAATACCCAACACGATTTTAATGATTGAATCACCACCCTATGCATTGAAAAACCAATTTAAATTTTTGGATGCAATTTTAAGTAAGTGAAACATAGAGATGGGTCAAAGAATGGTGTAGGATAAATCCAACATCATGGGGACCAAACGAGAACCTATATACACGAGGAATGACCATAGGTGGAGCTAGAGGAAAGGGGAAAGGTGAAATGTGGGAGGATGGAAATCCCCCTCCTCGCAATCCTCTCACCCACCAAACAGCACAAGATAATACAAGATGCAACCATATAGGAGGAATGAGAGAAGAACTCAAAATACACGATGTAAATGTAAAAGAGGTATGGGAGATAGGAACCCGAAAACCCTCAATGCAATCATACAAAGGATAAGAGAGGGACGACCAAATGAGAGGGAACCGATGGAAGTGTTTACTAAGGATGTAAGGGTCAATCCAAAAAAACAAGATGAGATATATAAATACATATGTATTGATTGTCATTGTAGGCTATTGTTACTTATATAAAGTAATTTTGAGGTGTAAATAAGTTGGTTTTTTTGGGGTTTAGTTCCGAAAAGGTCTTCAAATTTCATGGAGAAGGGTTGAGAATGAGATTCATTTGCTAGGGATATAACCTATGCCAAGGGAGTCATTAGTTTGACCTATGGGCAATTTAAACCTTAAATATCATGGCTCGAATAATACTTTATAACTCAATGATTATCAGTTAAACGGTTCCATTAACTAATTTATAAAATCATTTTAAAAAATACTTTTTTTACTTAAAAATTATATTCATCTTGCATAAAATTAATGTATCCCACCCTGAAATTACATTAAAACTATCAAGGATATTAAATATATTTCCAAATTTAAACTAACACATTTATAAAATTTCAATTTCAATTTATATTACTTCAATATAAAAAGATCAAAGCCTTATAAAAGTAAAATAAAAATTAAATACGTGTTATCTTTTATCCATCATATCGTATAGATGCTATATACCTCTGTACATGTCATTGTACTGAGATTATTTCAAACTGGGATCTTTTTTGGGTGGAAAGGCATATCAATCATGCTGACATCTAAATATAAACTCTATGTTTCTGGCCTGAGATTATTTCAAACTGGAATCTCATTTGGGTGGAAAGGCAGATCAATCATGCTGAGATCTAAATATAAACTCATAAGAGATATAAATCCAAGTACGAAACCACCAGGTACCCTCAATGCCTTACCTGACAATGTGGTCTTTGCATTTGATCTCAAGCCAAAATCCATTAAAATGATATAGCAATGTTTTTGTGGATAAGAACCTACCAAGGGTTGTGGTTTTCTTTTTACTTTTCCAAATAAAATGGAATGGTCTACCTCAATTTCTTAGAAATACACAATGTATTAAGACTGTGACTATGATTTTCATTCGAGTGTTTTTTTAGAATAGTGCAACATTGTATTATAGCTTATTAGTTGCAAGTTCTAGGGATGCATGTTTTCTCTATTTTTCAAGGTAATTAATCTGGTAGGGAGGAAAATTTTATGTCTCTCATTAAGTCTGGTGGGGGGTCCAAAAGGAATTTGGATTAGGTCTGCGTACTTATTGAACATTACATACACAAAAGGAATTTCTCTAGATTCCGCTCCACCATACAAATCTTCCAAAGTTAATTATCATTTCATTCGTAAAAGCCCTGATAGTGCACATAGTATGAATCCCATGAATTTTAAGACCATGAATTAAGTGTATATTGGAATTTTTTCAAGAAAAATCAAATCAGATTTTTTAGTCGACCCTTTTTGAACATTTATTGTGGTTCATCATTTTATCCTCACGATGAACCATAAAGACAAAAAAAATCTCATGTGGTTTGTTTTGAAAATTTTCCAATATACACAATATAGATCACAGAAGATTCCACTAAAACAATTTTTTTTGGAAAATCATAATTTGAATGACTAGTATGAGATACAACATGAAGTAATAAAGAACATTTCAATAGTGAAGTGATGTTGCCATGTTTGTTAAGATATGATGAAATCTAAGAATCAAATAAATTTGACGAAACAAAGGCAAACGTTGATGTTTTGCAAGTCTTCCATGTTCAACAAACTCATTCTATTTCATCTACAAACAAATGATATAGTTGGAAAACACAATTAAATGCATGTTTGACATTTTATCTTATAAATAACACCCAATCCTCCTCTGCCACACGTCGTTTCTGTCAAAATTTTGTTAGTATTAATAACATGTAATACACATGAAGAAATATGAAACAAGGATACAAAGATAAAAAAAACTCATGGAAGGGAAAAAAATATTAAATTGTATTATTATCCTATATTTTAATTTTTACGAATAGGTCTTGACCATCATTAGTTAAGATTAGTTATTTTCTTGCTTTCAACAAAATGCAAAAAGGTTCCTCTTTAACTTCCTTCAAAGTAGGAGTTATTCCATAAAGTTTCAATCGAATTCTTAGAACCTTGTAAAGATAGATAATGT
>Ga0181463_1000274_pt1 | contig 13619 bp, 13 predicted proteins | sample InSIn1gowninarea_FD_119071 | JGI IMG/M metagenome (GOLD analysis project Ga0181463, IMG submission 119071) | Clean room microbial communities from NASA Spacecraft Assembly Facility at Jet Propulsion Laboratory, Pasadena, California, USA -... ... | reverse complement strand
GTCTAGCGACTTTTTCAGAGGAAGAATAGCTGAGAAGCTGGAAGAAAACGGAATGGGGATCCCGCAAGAAAAATGGTTTTCTAATCTAACATATACAGGAAATGTAGGAGCAGGCTCAATTTACCTTATGGTCGATGAGTTGTTCAATAGTGGAAAATTAAAGAAGGGTCAGAAATTATTGTTAGTAGTACCAGAAAGCTCCAGATTTTCTTATGTTTATGAACTGTTAACTGTTGTATAAACAATGGAAAAGAAGGACATTCCTCAGGACCCTAGTAAGCTACAAAACTTCACGAAAGAAGTATGTTATGTTGTAGACGAATCAGGCAAATATATTTCTGACTTATCAACAGGATGGGAAGTGAAATCATCTGCACTAGAAGTTGCATGGAAGGATATTGAAGTAAGAACAGCCGAGGCTAAACAAAAGATGGAAGCCGGACAAATAAGCCCTGTTTTATACTTGATGGAAGTGAAACTGATGGACCTTCCTACCATTTCAGACTACACTGGCTTTTGGAAGTGGTCTGTCAAAAGGCATATGAAGCCTACCGTGTTTAAAAATCTTTCTGAGAAAAAGTTGAAGAAGTATGCAGAGGTTTTTGAAACAACTGTTGAAGAGTTAAAAAAGATGAACAAGGGATGAAACTAGACTTTCAGCATGTCCAATCTGCCCATTGTGAGAATGGTGTTACTACTAATTTATTAAGGCATATAGGTGTTGATCAGATCACGGAGCCATTGGCATTTGGGATAGGGTCAGGATTGTTCTTTGTTTATATTCCATTGTTGAAAATAAATAATGGGCCTGCAATAGCTTTTCGAACGATGCCGGGTCTTATTTTTAAAAGAACTTGTAATTCCCTTGGTATACCTGTAGTAAGGAAGAAATTCAGCTCTAAAGAAAAAGCCCAGAAGTATTTGGACGAACGACTTGAAGCTGGAAAACCGGCGGCTTGCCAGGTAGGAGTTTATTATCTAACTTATTTTCCCAAAGAATATAGATTCCACTTCAATGCACATAATCTGGTCGTTTATGGTAAAGAAGATGGAAAATATTTAATAAGCGATCCTATAATGGAAGAGGTAACTTCTCTTTCTGAATATGAGCTGGAAAGAGTGCGGTTTGCCAAAGGTGCTCTTGCCCCAAAAGGTCAGATCTATTTTCCAAAAGACAATGCAAAAGTAACCCATGAAAAAATAGCTAATGCTATAAAAGTTGGTGTTAAAAGAAATGTAAGAGATATGCTTTATATTCCTGGGCCAATAGCTGGAGTGAGCGGGATTAAGTATACTGCAAATAAAATCAAAAAGTGGAGAGACCAACTGGGCTTGCAAACAGCAGGTGTTTACCTGGCTCAACTGGTAAGAATGCAGGAGGAAATAGGTACAGGCGGAGGAGGTTTCAGATTTATATATGGTGCTTTCCTACAGCAGGCACATCAATTTCAACCCATTGATCAGCTTTTGGAGATTTCGAAAAAATTTACCCAATCCGGGGATATATGGAGAAGAGCAGCGATCCAGGCCGCAGGTATTTATAAAGGAAGACTTACAAATCAGTCTGACTTTAATCAAATGGGGGACTATTTATTAGAAGCAGCAGAAATAGAGAAACAAGCTTTCAAAGACTTGTCTAACATAAAGTGGAAATAATGAAACCTCTTGCTGTAAAAATCAGGAATTTAAGTTTTCAATATCCGGGACAAAGCTCTCTTTGCCTGGATAATCTTGATTTGGATGTCAAGCAAGGCGAACGTTTTGGCCTTTTTGGTCCTAATGGTGCTGGAAAAACTACTTTAATGAGCCTAATGACTGGGCTGTTGTCTTTTAATGAAGGAAGTCTGGAGTTATTAGGGCATCCTGTCAATGAAAACAAAAATTTAATTAATCAGTTTTTTGGTTTTGTTCCCCAGGATTTTTCTTTTTATCATGACCTCAGCCCGCAGGAAAATCTGGAGTTTTTCGGAGCCTGGGCAGGTTTATCCAAGAAGGAAATAAAGGCACGAATTGTAGAATTATTAGAGGTACTGGGACTGACAGATGTCAGAAACAAGCAGGTTAAAAAATTTTCAGGAGGAATGAAACGTCGGGTTAATCTTGCTATAGGCGTTATTCATGAGCCTAAAATATTATTTCTTGATGAGCCAACTGTGGGAGTTGATGTGCAAACAAGACATGCTATTATCGATTATCTACTTTCATTGAATAAAAAAGGTACAACCTTGATATATACATCTCATCAACTTAGTGAAGCTGAGAGCCTTTGTGAAACAGTGGCATTAATTGATCAGGGAAAGATTATAGCCGAAAATTCATTAAACGGACTTCTTTCTGAGTACCACGAGGAGGGGTTGGAAGGACTTTTTCTAAACTTAACCGGTAAAGCCTACAGGGATCACTAATGTTCAAGCTTTGGTCAGCTATTGTTAAGGATTTTCGAATCATCACGAGGGATAGAGTTGGTCTAACATTGATGTTTGTTATGCCTATTCTGTTGGTCGTAGTAATTACCAGTATTCAGAACAGCACATTTAATCTTGTTAATGATAATAAAGTACCACTGCTACTTTCCAACAAAGACAATGGAAAAGCGAGCCTTGAACTGATAAAAGCAATTGAGAAAATAGGAATGTTTGAAATTCATCTCCTTAAAGCTAATCAGGATGAGAAAAAGTTAGGGGAGATAATGCATCAGCAAGATGCTTTGATTGCCATTGTCATCCCAGCAGATTTTTCGAATAAAATTGCTTCAAAAGCTAAAGATATATCGGATAAAGCTTTGAATGATTTTGGAATAGCAGGTAATGCTGATAAAAAAAACAAAAAAACAATTGATCCATTAACACTATATTATCATCCTGTTTTACAAGAGTCATTTCGGTTTTCTATTGAAGGGGCTTTGAGAACCTCCCTCCAGGTTGTGGAAAGCAAAGAAATTTTACAAAAGTTGTATTTCTCTCTGAATGAAAAAGAATTGCCAAAAGGATTAGAAGATGATATCATCAACAATCAGATACCAATAAATGAAATTCCGGTATCAAAAGATGGAAGTCGCTCAATCCCAAATGCAACGCAGCATAATGTGCCGGCCTGGACCATTTTTGCGATGTTCTTTGTGGTGATATCATTAGGTGGAAATGTGGTTAAAGAAAAATTAAGTGGAAGTTATATCCGTCTCAAAACCCTTCCAACTAACTATTTACTTGCATTGATCTCAAAGCAGTTCACTTACTTAATTGTAACAATTGCACAAGTCATTGTAATCTTTTCACTCGGAGTTCTTCTCTTTCCTTTGATTGGACTGCCGAAACTGAACCTTCCTGAAGATTTACTTGGGCTGTTACTGGTTTCTTTTATTTGTGGATGGTGTGCAATAAGTTATGCCATCGGAATCGGGGTATTTGCCCAAACTCAGGAACAAGCAAATGGATTTGGAGCAGTATCAATTGTAATCCTGGCAGCAATAGGAGGAATTTTAGTTCCGAGTTTTGCAATGCCTGAATCCTTTCAATTTATAATGAAATTGTCACCGCTATACTGGTGCCTCGAATCCTACTACGGCTTGTTTTTAGAAGGAGGAAAATTAATAGATGTACTATATAAATTATTGCCCTTGATGGGTATTATAGTAGCATTACAAATCATAGTTATAGTAGGACTTAAAAGAAAAAATTTAATTTAACATATGGAGAAGGAACAATTAAAACTTCAACTTAAAGAACAAATTATAAAGTTCTTAAACCTAATGGATCTAAAGCCATCAGATATAAAAGATGATCAACCTTTTTTTGGAGAAGGGCTTGGACTCGATTCTATCGATTCACTGGAGTTAATTGTATTGCTTGAAAGAGAATACGGTATTAAAATAGAAAATCCTAAAGACGGCCGCAAAGTATTGATCGATGTAAATACGATGGTCGACTTTATCGAGAAAAACAGAAAGAAGTAAATTAAAAATATTGGGCAGAGTTTTCGTAACAGGAATTGGAGTAATAAGCCCTTTAGGTGAAAGTGTAGCTTTAAATAGGGATGCCTTAAAAGAAGGAAGGTCTGCTTTGACAAAATTGGATCTTTTCACAACCAAGTATTCTGAAACGTTAAGATTTGGTGAGATCAAAATTGAAACACAAAAGCTTAAGGATCAACTAGGGGTGAAAGAGGCTGGCGTAACCAGGACTTCCCTGCTTGCACTTCATGCCTACTTGCAAGCTGTAAATGATTCTTGTCTTACTTCATCTCAAATTTCTTCTTTTGACACGGCTTTAATTGGAGCCAATACTGTAGGAGGAATGTGTTTGACTGATGAATTATACAACGATGCGAATAAAGATTTTGACGGTTCTGAGTATGTATCTTCTTATGATTCTGCTTCAATCAACATTTTTCTTCAGCAAAGATTTTCCATCAGGGGAATTAATAATACGATAAATACAGCATGCTCCTCTTCCGCCAACTCTATCATGTACGGAGCGAGGTTGATTAAACATGGATATGCTAAAAGAGCGATTGTAGGCGGGGTAGATAGTCTAGCCAAATTTACAATCAATGGATTCAATTCGCTTCATATATTATCTTCCGAAGCCTGTAAGCCCTTTGATAAGGACCGAACTGGCCTTAATTTAGGAGAAGGTGCAGCCTTCCTGGTATTGGAAAGAGAAGAAGATGTTAGAGGTAAAAAGGTGTATGCTGAAGTATCAGGGTATTGCAATGCAAATGACGCCTTCCACGCATCTTCTTTGTCTGAGACTGCTGATGGTCCTTATTTGGCGATGAAAGGTGCCTTACAGTTGGCAGGTATTTCGCCAAAAGAGATTGGTTTTATTAATGCACATGGTACGGCGACAGAAAATAATGACGAAGTGGAAAGTAAGGCAATGGTTAGATTGTTTGGAGAGCCACCTTCCTTTGCTTCTACAAAATCAAATATTGGTCATACGCTTGGAGCTTCCGGGGCAATAGAAGCAGTTTATAGCATTCTAAACCTTGATCATCAGGAAATTTATCAAGGGTTGAATTTTTCCAATCCAATTCCTGAGACTGGGTTAACACCTGTTACAGGTTATGAGAAGAGGAATCTGAAACATGTGATGTCAAATTCTTTTGGCTTTGGAGGTAATTGCAGTTCGTTAATTTTTTCTAAAGTCTGAAAATGTTTTATATACACCGATTTTCCTGTATTTCTCCTCAAAACACTTTTCCAACTGTCGATTTTGATAAAGTTGAAGAATATACGGAAAACAAATTGTATGCTAAAGAGCCTGCCTATCAGGGTATTCCTTCAGGAGTTTTGAGAAGAATGGGTAAAGCGGTAAGGATCGGGGTAGGAGCAGCGTTACCTATCATTAAGGACAATAAAGATATTAGCGGAATTATCATTGGCACTGCAAACGGCGGTCTTGAGGATTGTATTAAATTTTTAAATCAAATTATAGAGTATGAGGAAGGCACGCTTACTCCGACAAATTTTGTCCAAAGCACGGCAAATGCAATAGCCTCCCAGATATCATTGATGTCCTCTAATAGAGGGTATAATGTTACCCATGTTCACCGAGGACATGCCTTTGAGAATGCTGTTATCGATGCAGACATGTTCATTAAGGAAAATCCGGAGAAATCGCTTCTTATAGGTGGAGTTGACGAAATTTCTATTTATAATTATAACATGCAGTACTTAAGTGGACAGTACAAAAGTGATACGATTTCCAACTTTCACTTATATAATACTGATTCGGTTGGGAGTATAGCTGGAGAAGGATCGGCGATGTTTTTAGTTAATGGTATCAAAGATAAATCAGTAGCAAAATTGGAAGGAATAAAAATATTAGCTTCCGAGGACCGTGGATTTATTGAGGAGCAATTGAGGTCCTTCCTCAAGGATTATCTAAGAGACGAAGAAGAACTTGATCTACTTCTGTCTGGTGAAAATGGTGATAACAGAATGAATAACTTTTATTCATCGTGTGAAAGAATTTTGAGTAAAAATATCACAATAGCGCGCTTTAAACATTTAATGGGCGAGCACCAAAGCGCTACCGCGCTTTCAGTCTTTTTAGGTTGCAGTATTCTTGAGTCAAAGCATGTCCCTGAAGTGATGTTGAAATCAAAAGGAAGAAAGAATAGTTGCAATAAAATTCTAATATACAACACCTACGGGAGTATGCAACATACTTTCATTTTGCTTTCCGGGGTAAATTAAACAGAGGCTACAACTAGTCAATTATCGATAAAATTAATTATGATGGAGTTTTTCAAAAGTGATACAAAGAGAGCAGTAGATGCAAAGTATGAAGCGCAAAAAATTGCGTTTGCACCTGTGGCATTCCAGGCGGCCCGATCTTTAAGAGACCTGGGAATACTGGAGCTGATAGGGAAAAATAGCAGAGGTGGGGGCCTTACCGAAGAAGAAGTTTCTAAAACTTTAGGTCTGTCCCTATATGGAGCACGAGTATTAATGGAGGCCGGCTTGGGTATGGGTTTACTTTGTGTCAACGATGAAAAATATACCATCACGAAGACAGGTCATTTCATCTTGAAAGATCAGATGACAATTGTGAATATGAATTTCGTTCATGATGTTTGCTACTTAGGCCTTTTCAACTTAAAGGAATCGATAGTAAGCGGAAAACCGGAAGGACTTAAAGTTTTTGGGGAGCAATGGAATACAGTATATGAAGCTTTATCTAAACTTCCTTCTGACATACAAAAAAGTTGGTTCGAATTTGATCATTTTTATTCTGATATAGCATTTCCAGAGGTATTACCTCTTATTTTTAAACACAATCCCCGAATGATTTTTGACGTAGGAGGAAACACAGGGAAATTTTCACTTCAATGCGTCAAGTATTCCCCAGATGTAAAAGTAAAAATTGTAGACCTTCCAGGGCAGTGGGCGATGGCGGAGAAGAACATCAGGGAAGCAGGTTTTATAGAACGAGTATCAGGGTATCCTATAAATCTTCTAAATAAGGAAGAAACCTTTCCAAAAGGAGCAGACGCAGTGTGGATGAGTCAATTCCTCGATTGTTTTTCGGAAGAAGAAATTATATCTATTTTATCAAGGGCTAAAGAAGCAATTGGTAAAGATGGTGCTATCTATATTTTAGAAACTTACTGGGACAGACAGGATTTTGAGGCAGCTGCATTTAGTCTGCAACAGACCTCCTTATATTTTACCAATATTGCTAACGGTAATAGCCAGATGTACCATTCAAAGAATATGATTAAATGCATCCATAAGGCTGGTCTTTATGTCGATGAAGACATTGATGGTATTGGAATTAGCCACACTCTTTTCCGCTGCAAAATTAAATAAATGCTGATATAAGAAAACTAAAAGTTCCGGAATCTCCGGAACTTTTGAATTATTCTACACCTATATATACAAATCCGTCTTTGATCTCTACTGGGTAGACCTTCAGTTTATAACAATCTTCCCCATTAAGATTTTCTCCGGTTTTAAGAGAAAAACTTTTTTTATGAAAAGGACAGGCAACCTTTGGTTCACCTCCAGAGTCTCCTATCAGTCCTCTTGCTAATGCCATCTGAAATTTATGAGGACATTCATTTTGGCAAGCAAACCATTCGTTTCTTAGTGCAAAGTTGAAAACAGCTATCTGTTCATCTTGAAATTTTACACATGCTCCTCCATTTTCCGGAACGTCTTCTATTTTGCATGCCCTAAACCATCTTCTTATGGTAAGGGAAGACTTTTCTTCAATTAACATTATAATTTAGTTTTAAGTGTTATTTTTTAATTCATCCCAATGGGTTAGGCTTTCCAGCCTACAGGAACCTTCTGACCTCTTTCCTCAAGGAAAGTAACAGAAGGATCCGGTTCATCAGTATTTACAAAATGTTTGAATTTTTTTCTAAGCTCCGGATTGTTAACGACTTCCTTCCACTCGCATTGGAACGTATCCACCATGTACTGCATTTCCTTCTCAAGGTCAGCGCAAATACCAAGTGAGTCAGAAATAATTACTTCCTTAAGGTATTCTATTCCTCCTTCAAGTTTGTTTAACCATGTAGAAGTTCTGTTTAGAGGTTCGGCAGTCTTGATATAAAACATCAAGAAGCGGTCTATATATTTGACACAAGTCTCCTTGTCAATGTCTGAGGCTAATAAAAGTGCATGTTGGGGTTTGGCACCTCCATTACCGCAAACATAAAGATTCCATCCTTTTTCAGTCGCGATGATTCCAAAATCCTTTGACTGAGCCTCGGCACATTCCCTAACACATCCGGAAACCGCGCTTTTCAATTTATGAGGTGCTCGGAGTCCTTTATATCTTTCCTCAACTTCAATTGCAAAGGTTACCGAGTCTTGTACTCCAAAACGACACCATGTAGAGCCAACGCAACTTTTTACAGTTCTCAAAGCTTTTCCATAAGCATGACCACTTTCAAATCCAGCCTCAATCAATTCCTCCCAAATTTCAGGAAGTTGGTCTACTCTTGCGCCAAACAGGTCGATTCTTTGGCCACCAGTTATCTTTGTATAGAGTCCATATTTGTCCGCTACCTTACCAATGACAACCAACTTCTCCGGTGTAATTTCTCCTGCAGGAACTCTTGGGACTACCGAGTAAGTACCTCCTTTTTGAATATTTGCCAAAAATCTGTCGTTGGTGTCTTGAATAGATGCCTGCCTTAATATCATTTCATTCCAGATACTTGCAAACATAGAAGCAGCAGCTGGTTTACAAACTTCGCAGCCGTAGCCCTGCCCATGTTGAAGAATGAGCTCGTCAAAGGTCTTAATGCCCGTTATCTTAATAATATCATACAGTTCTTGTCTTGTATAATGGAAGTGCTCGCACAATACTTTCTTAATGGCTTTGCCTTGTGCCTTAAGCGTTTCTGTTAACAGATCCCCTAACATCGGCACGCAACCGCCGCAGCCAGTGCCCGCTTTAGTACAAGATTTAATTCCGGCAATGTCACCCAATTGTTCATTTTCAATTGAAGAACATATTGCTCCTTTTGAAACATTTTCGCATGAACAGATAAGCGCTTCGTCCGGTAAGCTTCCAATTCCTGACCCTTTGGAAGATTCTCCTCCTCTTGATCCAAGAATCAGTTCTTCCGGATCTGCCGGTATTGCAAGTTTATTTTTTACTGTTTGAAGAAGCATATTATAGGCAGAAGCTTCTCCAACCAGGATTCCTCCCAGTAAAAGCTTACCATCTGCACTTACATTTATTCTCTTATAAATACCCTTCGATTTATTTTGGTAGGAGATTGTTTTACATTCTTGCATCGTACCGAAGCAATCTCCAAAACTTGCTACATCAACACCAATCAATTTCAATTTGGTGGACATATCGAATCCGGCAAACTCCTTTTCTTCACCTATAAGGTTTGACACTACTACATCTGCCATCTCATAGCCTGGCGCCACCAAGCCATAAATCATTTCTTTATGTAATGCACATTCTCCAATCGCAAAAATGTTTGGATCCGTTGTTTGAAGTTTGTTATTTACAACTATCCCACCCCTTTTACCAACTTCCAGACCTGCTAAAGATGCGACTTCGTCTCTGGGCTTTATCCCAGCTGAAATCACTACCATATCTACTTCGATTTCGGAGCCATCCGCAAACTTTAAAGACTTAACACTTTCATCGCCAGCCATGCAAGAGGTATTCTTATTCAAATGAATGGACAAGCCAAGTTCATTCATCTTCATTTTAAGAATCTCTGAACCTTCCTCGTCCAATTGTCTCGGCATTAACCTGGGTGCAAACTCAATAACATGCGTATTCAACTTCATATCCAAAAGCGCTTTTGCCGCTTCCAGTCCAAGAAGCCCTCCCCCAATAACGGCGCCTACCCTTGCCCTCTTTCCATAATCTATTATCATGTCAAGATCTTCTATGGTCCTGTAGACGAACACCCCATCTTTTTCAATTCCATCAATTTTAGGGACAAAAGCAGACGAGCCGGTAGCAAGTACCAGGTAGTCAAATTCTATTTCAATACCGTGAAATGATTTTACTTTTTTATTTTCCCGATCGATATAATTTACCGGGTCACCCAAGAAAAGCTGTATATTATTCTTTTTGTACCATTCTATAGGAGCCAATGTAAGGTGATCACTTGACTGGTTTGCAAAATACTCACTCAAGTGAACTCTGTCGTAAGCCGGACGAGCCTCTTCTCCAAATACTGTTATTTGAAAAAGACCTGAAGTATTTTTGGCCACTAACTTTTCACAAAACTTATATCCAACCATTCCATTTCCAACAACAACTACCTTAGTCGCCTTAGTTAATACATCTTCCATATTATTGACGTTAAATTTTAAGTGCTATTAAAGATTAATTACTAGTATTTATAAACTTATATATAATTTTTTATGCAATACAAGTAAAACAATCATGTTTTTATAAAATTATAGTTTTATTTTAAAGTTTACAACCAATTTGTAAATTTTTTCCATTTAACCCTATATTTAAATGTAGTTTACAAAAAAATATATATTTTATTAATATATTAGTTTTAATAATAACGTTACTTTACAATAATAGATATATAATTTAGATTTAACGTATAATTTTAAACCTAAATACAGTATGAAAATAACAAGAGTTACTTGGGTTGAAATCGGGAGCAATAACTCAGACTCCTTGACGATTAAAGCGGTGAAATCTCTTGCCGAAGCAGAATTTGTGATTTGCGAAAAGGGAATTGCTAAAGATGTTATTCAATTTATTCCGGGAAATATTGAGATCGCAACTTTTTCCCATAACATGGAAGCAACGGAAATGTTACTTGAAAAACTAGCCTCTTTCTATTCCAAGGTAGTCTTTTTGGTGTTAGAAAATGACGCTTTAAAATCAGAAATAGCCAAAACTGTGAAATCTGGCTTCGAAATTATTCCATGCCTTAAACCTTTTCTATCAATAGCAGGATCGAATAAAATTTCAATTACTAAAAGAGGCACTAATACTAGCTTTATTGTTGTGCGGGAAAAACTTAATGAATCTCTTCTAATAAAACACCTAAAGTTCATTTGCGCTACCGGTTCTTCTATTATTATTCATAATAATTTTCAGTTGCTTAACGACGTCGTTAATTTTTTAAAACGTACTGGATTCTATGATCTGCCAATAGTGATCGTTTCTAATTGGAAGGGTGATAGGGAAAATTGGACCACAGAAACAATTGGTACCGTAGACGATAGCTTCTCTGGTGAATTACATGACAGAGAATGTATTATCATGATCGGAGAAAGTATAAGACCATTATCAAAAGTTGATAAGAGAAAAATCCTCGTGTCTTTTTAAATATTTTTCATTTTTTTAAAAAAGAATTCTCAAGATATCTCAATAGATGTTATCTTTGCATCCACAATACAAAACAGAGAGATGGCAGAGCGGTCGAATGCGGCGGTCTTGAAAACCGTTGACTGTAACAGGTCCGGGGGTTCGAATCCCTCTCTCTCTGCAAAAGCCTTTCCTTGGAAAGGCTTTTTTTATTCCCCAAATACCTTCTTTTTTTCCATTTATCAATCCTCTTTTACTTTCAGACTATTATAGTTCTATCCGGTCTTCATTTATTTTCAGAAGAGCCCAACTCTTTTATTCCACGCAACTTTCAATACTGCAATAAATTAAAAAATTACAACTTCTTGTTAAATCCTTATTACATCAGACTTTTCAAAAATTCAAGAGGAAGTGCTTAAACAACAACAAACAATTGATTTAAGTGTATTGGCTTATGATCCAAACACATATTCAGTAACAAACAATCAAAACTATTTTCTCAAGGTCCGGATTTGCATTGAGTATTCCAAGTGTTTACCTCATTTATGTTACAGTAACGGGAGGAACAACTTCAGCAAGAAGAACTGTTTATGATGGAAGTATTTCAAGTGGGAAAATTAGTACGGGAACTTATAGCTTCTTTGGTACAGAAAAAGGTGCAGGTTTTACTCCTAGTAGCACAATAGCTGCAGCAAATGTTACATTCACCTCACTTTTAAATGAAACTACTAAGGCTTCCGCAACTGCTACTTCTGATGTGCATGGTCAAATGACATCAATCAATGTTACCGACGCTGGAACTGAGTATCCAGCAAATTGGAATAATAATTATGCCTCTGCATCTAACCCATCTTTCACAAGCTTTATCAGTGTGCAATGGGGAAACATTAAAGTTTTAAACTTCAATTATGGAACTGGTACTGCAAGAGCAGTTGATGTAGAATAATTGAAATTATTATATTTGAAAAGCTCACCGATGGTGGGCTTTTTTTATTTCTTACCTTGACATAGCCTAATCAGTTATAAAATCCAAGGATAACTTTCTCCTGTTTCATTTACTTATAATAATGCAGTTTTAATTAAATTCAATTATATATTTTTATAATATCAACTTGCCTCTTATTTTTCATCTTAAAAACATAAAAGTAAAAGTGTCAAAGGGAATATATATCGAATTAGAGAGTACGTTAAATAATTACGACGAATGCGACCAGTGAAAATAGGGCTAATCAGAGAAGGAAAAGTTCCATATGACAAAAGAGTAGCATTGACTCCTTCCCAATGCAAAACCTTACTAACCAGTTACCCTGATTTGTCAATCGTTTGTCAACCAAGCCCCTTTAGATCCTATAGCGACCAGGAGTTCGTAAATAACGGAATTTCCATTGAAGAAGATCTTTCCTCTTGTGATATTCTTTTTGGAATTAAAGAGATTCCTTTAGATCAACTAATGGCCGGTAAAACTTATTTTTTTTTCTCGCACACTCTAAAAAAGCAGCCTTACAATAGAAAGCTTTTACAGGACGTCCTGAAGAAAAGTATAACTCTGATAGACTATGAAGCAATAAAAGATGGAAACAATGAAAGGTTGGTTGCTTTTGGGAAATATGCAGGAATTGTCGGCACCTACAATGCTTTTCGTACCCTAGGTTTAAGGAATAAAACATTCACTCTTCCCCCTGCCTACACCTTGTTTGATAAAAACGAGATGATGGTTAAACTTAAGGAGTGCGCATTGCCACCCATAAAGATCGTAGTTACCGGATCGGGGCGTGTAGCAAAAGGTGTGAAGGAAATCCTTGATGAATTATCAATTACACAAATAACTCCGACTGAGTTTCTTTCCATTGAATATCCTCTTATAGTTTATACCATGTTAAGATCGTCAGACTACTACTCTGACGCTAGCAACAATTATGACTCCAAGGATTTTTACACTAATCCTGACAAATACAAATGTTTCTTTACAAGATTTGCAAATAATGGGGATATGCTGATTGCCGCAGCCTATTGGAATCCTATAGCTCCTAAACTTTTCGAGAAAGAGGAAATGAGAAAGAAGGAATTTAAAATTAGAATTATTGCTGACATTACTTGTGATATCAATGGGTCAATACCTTCAACATTGCGGCCATCCACTATTTATGACCCATTTTATGACTACAATCCCGTTTCTGAAGAAATAGAAACAGCATTTTCTAACGACCAAAATATAACTGTGATGGCAATTGACAATTTGCCTACTGAGCTTGTGAAAGATGGGTTAGATGCAGAGGCATAATTATTATTCCAATTTGCTGGATACTCAGTTCCAGCGTCGGTAACATTGATTGATGTCATTTGACCATG
>Ga0181463_1000098_pt2 | contig 13669 bp, 14 predicted proteins | sample InSIn1gowninarea_FD_119071 | JGI IMG/M metagenome (GOLD analysis project Ga0181463, IMG submission 119071) | Clean room microbial communities from NASA Spacecraft Assembly Facility at Jet Propulsion Laboratory, Pasadena, California, USA -... ... | reverse complement strand
GAGGTAACATGGTTTATGACAACAACAACCAGACGCAGGGTTGGAACGGATTGATAGAGAACACTGGAGCAGAAGCCAATCAGGCCACATATTTCTACAGAATAGTGTACACATGCACTGATGGTACGAACTATGAGGTGAAAGGCGATATAACCTTGGTAAGGTAGATATATAAAAAAATATTTTATCTTAAAGTAGTTGGGATTTCAACTACTTTTTTTATTTTTATGAATTATTTGCAATTTGCAAACTATTTTAAAAATTTTTCCGTCTTTAATACAAATCCTAAATATTATATGAAAAAGTTGTTACTATCCATTTGCTTGCTCAGTACAGTTGGAGCATTTGCTCAGCAATCTAATAAAGAAGCTGTAGCAATTATGGAGCAAAAAGGATATTTTGGTCATTTCGGTTATCAGTTAGATGAGATACATAATATCAATGTGAATTATGCAATTACTCCAAGAGTTCCAACTAATGAGATACAACTAACATTACATACTCCAGAGCCTAGACCACTAAGCCTAGTAATAGAAGATATGAATGGAAACGCAAAGCTTACATGGAAGCCACAGCAAGCTGTTTATCTACATGAAACAAAGGTAGATGTTAGTGCATTACCTGCTGGAAAATATAAATATGTCATCATGTGGGCAGATAAGAACGCATTTGAAATACCTTTTGAAAAAAAATAATTTTATAAACCTATGAATAAAAAATTACAGATTTTATTGATATCCATTTTATCTGGATTATCTATTTCTACTTATAGCCAAGTAGTTGGTACAGGTGCCTTAGCTGATGTATTTATAAAAGGTATGCATGTAGAGGTAGGGGTAGCGAATACAGGGGCTTTCGGTTCAAACCAAGTAGCACCAGCAGGATATCACCCTAGAGGTGGTGGGCTAGGTCAATTAGGATTCGTTTCGGATCCCGCTGAAGATGGATGGACGGTAGGAACTCCTGATTATATCGGATGCTATTTCCTTCCTGGTTCTCCACAAGAAGGATGGGATGTTCAAATTGATGGAACATGGAATAGAGCTTGGAGAGGTTCGTGGCCAAGTGATGCATTTACTACAGCTTCCGGTCCATTACTCTTAACTGGTGCGAATATTTCAGATATTGATACATTAGGTAAAAGAATTATTGCTACTTGGCAAGGAACAATGGGCGATTTAGCTATTAGACAAAGAACCGTTCTGGATACAACAAAACTATTCTTTGTAATGGAAGTAGATTTGAAAAATACTGGTACAGATACGCTATACGATGTTTATTATCAGAGAACAGTTGATCCAGATAATGAGGTTGCATTGGGCGGAAGTTTTGTTACGACGAACACTATAGTTTACCAACCTTCAGGATTACCTGGTGCTGATATGAAAGCACTAGTATCTGCTTATGGCTCAATGTATCCGACTATTTCATATTTAGGCTTAGGAGCAAAAGATTGTAGAGCAAGAGTATGGATAAATGATGGATGGTCACTAACTCCTACCATACCACCAGATGATCTTTGGGATGGTGGTTCAGGCCATATTACAGACCAAGGAGGAAGTAATACCAACGATGTGGGTATAGGCATTATCTTTAATATTGGAGATATTGCGCCAGGAGATAGCACTACTGTTTCTTACGCTTATATATTAAGAGAATCAGACTTGGATTCTGCTTTCCAGTTATTAGGATCTACTTGGAATGTAAATGGCGGTGTCTTTGATAATGGAGATACAATATATATGTGTAGAGGAACTGAGTTAGATGTGAGTATTACTGGTGGTGGAGCTTATGTATGGGGAGATTGGACACCATCTTCTTATCTAGAACATCCATCAGGCAGAAATAATACTATTAGTATTGGACATGATATGCCTGTTACAACCTATACTGTAATTGGTACAACTGTGGTATGTCCTACAAATGATACTTTACAAATCACAATAGTTCCTGTTGGTGATTCCACCATTATTACTCAAGAAATTTGTGCAGGAAATGTATATGATTTTGACGGAACAATTATTTATGAAGGTGGTACATATTTTAAAACATATCAAACTGGAGAACTTTTTTGTGATAGCGTTGTGCAGTTAAATCTTACAGTCAATCCACTGCCAGATGTGAAAGTGTCAGCACCAGAGACCACAATCTGTAGTGATGAAACTGCTCTTTTCCAATTGGAGAACCCTTCCTCCTATGCCACTTACCAATGGTACAAAGATGGCGTTGCAATCCCTGGAGAGACAGGTTATCAGTATTTGTCCGGGGCAGTGCCAGGTGAATACAGAGTTGTGGGCGTGACCAACAAAGGTTGTACCGATACCTCAAGAAGAATCACACTGACTGTAAATCCAGCAGCAAATGTTGACATCATAGATGTTGACTACGGCAAGATATGCTTGGGTGATACCATTACCTTTGAAGCAGACCTTCAAGGAGGCTATGAGTACAGATGGACGCCAGAGAAAGTATTCCGTTATACAACAGGTTACAAATCAAATGTGGCACAAGGGATAATGGACGACCCTGAGACGATAGTAACCGTAATGGGCATGAACAGATACGGCTGTAAGGATTATGATTCGGTGAAGGTTGTAGCCGTGCCATGCTGCGAGGTATTGATGCCTACGGTGTTCTCACCTAACGGAGATGGCATGAATGATTGGTTCAATATCAAGATGGTGAACAATAAGCAGAAAGTGGTTGCCTTCCAGGTCTTTGACAGAAGAGGTAACATGGTTTATGACAACAACAACCAGACGCAGGGTTGGAACGGATTGATAGAGAACACTGGAGCAGAAGCCAATCAGGCCACATATTTCTACAGAATAGTGTACACATGCACTGATGGTACAAACTATGAGGTGAAAGGCGATATAACTTTGGTAAGGTAAAAATTTGTTATGAGTTGAAAAAAAGTGAGTAGTTGCTACTCACTTTTTTTATTTGTATTCATTGAGGAATTAGTTTGTAAATTGCACGATATGAATAAAGAGATAGTTATAAGTGGTATTAGATCTACAGGTTATCTTCATTTAGGTAATTATTTTGGTGCTATACATAATTATATTAGGATGCAGGAAGAGTATGATTGTAATTTTTTTGTTGCAGACTTTCATTCCTTAACTACACACCCCGATCCTAAAAGTCTAAAAGAAAATGTCTTTAGAGTAGTGGCTGAAAATATCGCTTCAGGCTTGGATCCAGACAAGGTTGCTTTGTATGCACAGTCAGATTTGCCAGAGATTGCAGAGTTATTTTTATTACTCAATATGTTAGCATATAAAGGGGAACTTGAAAAAGTTCCGACTTTTAAAGATAAGGTAAGGCAAAATCCAGATAATGTAAATGCAGGTTTATTGACCTATCCAGTTTTGATGGCAGCAGATATTTTGATTCATAGAGCAGTGAAAGTACCCGTAGGGAAAGATCAAGAGCAACATTTAGAGATGGCTAGAAATTTCGCACAAAGATTCAATAATAGATATAATACCCATCTTTTTCCTGAGCCTCAAGTTTTTCGTTACGCCAGCGAAGGAGTTAAAATAATGAGTTTGGATGGAAATGGAAAGATGAGTAAAAGTGAAAATGAGAACGCAACTATTTTCTTAAATGACTCAGACGAAATAATTACTAAAAAAGTAAAAAAAGCAAAGACAGACAGCGGACCAACTCAGCCAAATGCTGTAATGCCGGAATATATAGAAAACTTAATTTCCCTATTCAAACTTACAGAACATAATGACATAGCGGATAAATATACTGCAGATTACAAAGACATGAACATCAAATATGGAGCAATGAAAAATGATCTTGTCGAAGTATTGGTAAAATTCATAGCTCCCATTAGAGCACGAGCAGCAGAATTACAAAAAGATGAAGAAGGTTTAAGGAAAATTCTTAAAGCAGGAGCTGAGAAAGCAAAAATAAGTGCAAGAACTACACTGGATTTGGCAAGAAAGGCTATTGGTATCAATTATTATTAAAATTCCATCGTGAAACACATTGCAATTGCAGGTAATATAGGAGCAGGTAAGACGACTTTGACCACTTTATTGGCTAAACATTTTAATTGGCAACCACATTTTGAGTCGGTAGATCAGAATCCATATTTGACTGATTTTTATAATGACATGTCTCGTTGGTCGTTCAATCTCCAGGTTTATTTTCTTAATAATCGTTTGTCTCAATTATTGGATATAAAGTCCAGTAAAACACCTATTATTCAAGACAGAACTATCTATGAAGATGCTAAGATTTTTGCTCCAAATCTATATGAAATGGGGCTTATGACTGCAAGGGATTATGAGAATTATGCCACATTTTTTGACACAATAAGCAAGATGATTCCTCCACCAGACTTGACAGTGTACCTCAAAGCAGGAATCCCAAAATTAGTGGATCAGATTCAAAAAAGGGGCAGAGAGTATGAGGACAATATCCGATTGGATTATCTTAAAAGACTTAATACTCAATATGATCTTTGGGCTGATGAATACACTGATGGGGAATTATTAATCGTTAATATCGACGATTTGGATTTCGCCAATAATGAAGAGGATTTTGCACATATTGCTGATCTTGTAGATGCTCGGGTTAATGGTCTCTTTTAAAGTAAATCATTAAGAGTGTTCATAAATTCGATTTATTTCTTTTTCAAACTGGTGTTCTGCTACTTTTCTTTTAAGTGACATCTTAGGAGTTAGTATACCATTATCAACAGTCCATTCATCCGCAATTAGCGCTATCTGTTTAACCTGCTCTACATGGTTTATTTTGTTGTTCACAGTCTCCATATCTTTTAGAATAAACCTTCTTAATTCCTCATCATGTATTAATTTATTTCGTTCGCTTTGAGTATAAGGATTATTATTATTAAGTTGCTTAGCAATATACTCCCAGTTTGGAACAACTAAAGCACCTACATATTTCTTTCCATTTCCTACTACCATAACTTGGTTAATGGTGTCACAGTTCCTATACATGTTTTCAATATACTGAGGCGCAACATACTTTCCTCCTGAAGTCTTAAAAATTTCTTTTTTACGGTCTGTTATCTTTAAGAATTTGTCTTGCACAAATTCACCAATATCACCCGTCATAAACCATCCATCTTCCGTAAATACGGATTCCGTTTCCTTGTCATTCTTATAATATCCCTTCATTACATTCGGCCCAGAACATAATATCTCACCGTCCGGAGCTATCTTCACTTTTACATCATCAACTAAAGGACCTACAGTTCCAAAATATCTTCCATCATTCTCATATCTGTTAACAGCAATTACTGGTGAGGTTTCTGTAAGGCCATAACCTTCCATAATCACAATATTGGCAGCTGTAAATATCCTAATCAAGTCAGGATTCAATGCCGCCGATCCACTGATGATGGCAATAACTTTATTGCCCAACGCTTCCCTCCATTTGCTAAAGATCAGTTTATTGGCAAGCTTTAATTGCAAATTATATATGATGCCCATGTCTTTATGGTTATCATATTTCTTTGCTAGATTCAATGCCCAGAAAAATAATTTCTTTTTTATACCGGTAAGTTCCTTTCCTTTAGCCACTATCTTCTCATAAACTTTCTCAAGCACTCTCGGCACACAGGTAAAAACCACAGGCTGCACTTCTCTAAGATTATCTCCAATAGTTTCTAAGCTTTCTGCATAATAAATACTGAGGTTAATCTTTAAATAAATATAGCTCACCATTTTTTCAAAAATGTGGTTCAAGGGCAAAAAACTCAATGATTTCTCCCAAGGTTTTGCCATGTGAAAAATGGGTGCACACACCTTTACATTGCTGTAAATATTCTTATGCGTCAGGATTACTCCCTTTGGTCTTCCTGTTGTGCCACTTGTATAAATGATAGTAGCTACGGTGTCTTCAGTAATGTTTTCTTTACTCAAATTGAGTAATTCTTCACTCGAATGCTGCACATTCAAGCTTTCCCAATTTTCTACACCCTCAATTTGGTCAAAACTAAAAACCTTAAAGGAATCATTAGCAATTACTTTTTTGAATCTGTTATATATATCATTATTGGAGACAAAGATGTATTTGATATTGGCTTCCTCCAAGATATACTTCAAGTCATCATTACTCACAGTAGGATAAATAGGGGTAATAATTGCACTCGCTTCCTGAATTGCTAAATCCAGTAACAACCATTCTGGTCTGTTCTCTGAGATAATCGCAATCTTATGCTGATGATGTTCATCGTAGCTGCTTGGCAAGCCCATTATATTCAATAAAGAAGTAGCAACATTTTGAATCTGGAAAAAAGCATCCTTGTATAAGATTTTTTTCCAATTTCCATTTTCTTTGTATCCAAAGATTACTTCCTCTGGATATTGCTTTGCATTTTGCTCTACTATATCAAACAGTCTTTTCATATTATTATTAATGTGGGTTACGAATTTAATTATATTTTTTGATAAATAATAGAGTTGGAGATTTAGTCTAAGCGAGTTTATAGTAAATAACTTTTTTCTTCCTCAACATTCATATATATTTGTTTGTTCTAAAATTTTAGATAGGCATTATCAGTTTATGCAACTGATAAAATATTTATGAACACATCTGAAGCTATAGTTAGTGGTTTATTATTGGGATTGTTTATAGCCATCTCAGTAGGGCCTACATTGTTTGCTGTTATTAGATATAGTATGCACCATACTTACAAGGCAGGAATTGCCTTCGTTTTAGGTGTTTCCTTCAGTGATATCTTATATGTGGCTTTAGCTAATCTTGCTACAGCATTTCTTTCATTTTTAGAAAATCATCAAAGAACAATTGGTATAATAGGAGCTTCTCTGTTTATCGTGATGGGTGCTTATTTATTTTTGAAAAAATACAAACCCAAAAGACCAAAGGCTGATGGTGCAATAAGTATCTCAAATGCTACTTACTTCAGATTATTTTTCAGTGGTTTTTTAATGAATACGCTCAATCCTGCAGTTGTGATATTATGGATGGGAGCAGCAATTAAAGTAACATCATATTCAGTTTTTGAAAGAATTCTATTCTTTGGTTGTTGCTTAGGAATTGTATTATTGATTGATATTTCCAAAGTATTTTTAGCAGATAGAATTAGGTCATGGCTAACCTTAAGAAAAATAATGTACCTGAATAAAATTTCTGCGATACTGATCTTAGTTTTTGGAGCCATTTTGATGACTACAGTATTAATTGGTGCTGAATTTGGACATTAATTAATACTATAAAAATTCTATCTTTGCGCTCACACATTTAGCGGAGGTGGCGAAATTGGTAGACGCGCAACGTTGAGGTCGTTGTGTCCGCAAGGACTTGGGAGTTCGAATCTCCTCTTCCGCACTTTTTTTCATATTAGTTTATACTTCCCACATCCCATCCCATTCTTCTGTAGAAAAATGGTCAAGACTCTGGAGTAATAAATCTGCAATACCAAATCTCTTGTCATTTTGCAATCGTTCTTCGGGTACAGCAATAACTTTCATTCTTGCTGCTTTTGCTGCAATTATTCCGTTTAAAGAGTCTTCTATTGCAATGCAATTATGTGACAGAATTCCTAAAGTCTCTGCGGCCTTGAGATAGACTTGAGGATGAGGTTTACCGAAATCACAACTGTCAGCAGAGATGGTAGCATCAAAGAATCCCCAAATACCAAAATGACTAAGTAAAGACTCCATCATTCTCGTAGGGCTGGAGGTAGCCACTCCTATTTTGTAATTGTTATGCTTAAGATATTCCAAGTGATCAATTACTCCAGCCATGACATCTGCATTTTCTTGTGCGTTAGCTATGATGTCATCCAATATTTCTTCAGCAATTTGAAATGAGCTGATGGAATTATTCTTCCAAGGAAATTTTTCCTGCCAAAATTCAGTTACCTCATGAATACGCAAACCTGTTGTAAATCTCAAATCAGGATAAGTTACGGGAACTTCATAATTTTTAGCTACTCGCATCATGCTTTCTCCCCATAATGGTTCGGTATCCAATAAAATACCATCCATATCAAAAATTACGGCTCTATTTTTTGTCATTAATAATATCGGGATTAATATGCAACATCGGAAGTCTTCCAAAGACCAGATTCTGTGTTAGGGCATTTGTAGGTTCTTAATTGGATAGTAAGTGTCAATTGTGCAGTAAAAAATTGATCTTTTGTGCTGGTATCTCCTCTTTTCTTACCATTATAACCTATCTTGTCACCATTGGTAAGTATTGAGCGGTCTTGTAATTCTCTTGCAGCCATTGAATTGTTTTGGAAGTTTTCAATGCCCACATATGTTTTGCTCACATCATCAAGATAGTCATTCAATGTAAATCTGTTTAAGATTGCAAAACTCAGATTCCAACCTGGTTTTATCCACCATTTAAAGCCAGCTCCTACAGGAAATGAAATGCCCAGATTGTTATATCTCCGATCAGCATATTCTGATCTTTTTTGTCCTTCTGTGCCTAGCTCTCTTAACTTATAACTCTTACCACTATAGTAGGCTAATGGTTCATAATAAAAGGCTCCAACGCCTAAAGCTATAAATGGAGTATATTTTTTATCACTCTTGCCAGTCTCAAACCAGAAAAAATTAAATTCACTTATCACACTTGCTTCAATAATATTGGATTTAAATTGCAAGTTGCGCATTTGTTGGAATTCATTTTTAGCGTAGCTGTCTTTATAGCCAATTTTTGTATAGGTAATAGTTCCAGATAGGGAGATATATGGATTGAAATTTTTCTTAATAACTAATGAAGCTGCAACTCTTGGCTCTTTAAGTCCCCAATTAGGATTTAAATCACCAAAATAATGTCCCATACCTACTCCGCCTCCATATTCCCAGCCTGAATAATATTCTTGAGCTGAAATCTCACTACTTACAATAATAAATAAGGATAAAACTGAAATTATTTTTCTTGTAAAAGGCAATATTGAGATTTTTATAAATAAAAAAGTAGTCAAAGTTACTAAACAAATGACTACTCTCTTAAACGAAATATATTACTTATTATTTTTGAATGTACATTACTTCCTTTACGGTTTTTACCACCTTCTCCACTGAAGGTAAATAAGCAGCTACTAAGTTGGGCGCATAATGCATATTGGTATCGGCTGAGTTAACTCTCCTAATCGGAGCATCCAAATAATCAAATGCATCTTTCTGAACAAAATAACTAATCTCCGAACTGACTGAACCAAAAGGCCATTGTTCTTCTACGATGACCAAACGATTAGTTTTCTTAACTGATTCCAAAATAGCTTCTTTATCAATAGGTCTGATTGTTCTCAAATCAATAACCTCTGCATCGATACCTTCTTTCTGTAATTCTTCAGCAGCAGCAAGCGCAACTTTCATCATCTTATTGTAAGAAATAATGGTCACATCCTTACCTTTTCGCTTAATATCAGCTTTCCCAATAGGGATTAAGTATTCTTCTTCTGGCACCTCACCTAAATCTCCGTACATCACTTCAGATTCCATAAAAACAACAGGATCATTATCTCTAATAGCCGACTTTAATAACCCTTTTGCATCATATGGATTAGAAACTGAAATAACTTTTAATCCTGGAATATTAGCATACCAACTCTCAAATGCTTGGCTGTGCTGTGCTCCTAGCTGACCTGCTGATCCGTTTGGACCTCTGAAGACGATAGGATTGCTAAAGTGTCCTCCACTCATGGAAAGCATCTTAGCAGAATGATTTAAAATCTGATCTAATGCCAATACTGCAAAATTCCAAGTCATAAATTCAACAACTGGTCGTAATCCATTCATTGCAGCACCAACGCCAATAGCCGCAAAGCCAAGTTCGGCTATTGGAGTGTCAATAACTCTCTTAGGACCAAATTCATCCAGCATTCCTTGGGATACCTTGTATGCGCCATTATACTGCGCTACTTCCTCACCCATAATGAATACTTTTTCATCTCTCCTCATTTCCTCAGAGAGTGCGTCATTTAATGCTTGTCTAAATGCTATTTCTGGCATTTTGTTATTTTATTAGTTAAATAGATATTACTTGTGAAAATAAGTTATTATTTAACCTTTTTCAAATTCACTGACATTTTCATATCGGAAGTTTGATGAACTGCAAGCTTTAAATCATCCCCTTTTGCCTCTAAAACTTTAAATGCCATCAACGAACCTTCCTTGCCCTTAATCATTGGATCAATATAAAGCAAAGTGTTATTATCTACATTTACACTGTACCAGGTAAAAGTATCATACTTAGCACTGTCAATCTTTACGATTGCATTACCATTACCTTCCAAAGTGAATTCAAGACCTTGAGCGGATTTTTGTTTTTGCTCAGCCATCATATTTTTTTGCTCAGCTACTCTTCCTCTTAAAAGTGTCTTGATAGAATCCAAATTAGAAGTTTTAAACTCTTTCTTCATATTTTCATCTACAGTTGTTAATTGATCAACTTGTTGTAGATAAGCTTGTTCTTGAAGCAAAGACATGGAATCTTCAGTAGGGGATTCAATTGAAACACCTTTCCATTTTCCAGTCAATTTTCCATCATGACTAGCGCCACCTTTGCAGGAAGCAATTGCTATAGTGCCTAATAAAAAGGCAGGGATTATTATCTTCTTCATATTACCTGCAAATGTAAAGCAAATTTTATTATTTGCTGTACATCAAATAATTACTTTTTGGATTCCACTTTATGAATAAATGTTCATTCGTCACCTAATTCTTTTCAAAAAAAATGTAGATTTGCCACAATTGTTAACGATAATTTTAAATTAAAATAGTAAAAATTCAAAATGGAAGAAATTCTTGATCAAACAGAAGTAAAGATGAAAAATGATTTAATAAAAGATATAGAAAATGTGACCGTTATCGGAGCCGGAACAATGGGAAATGGTATTGCCCACATTTTTGCTCAATATGGCTTCAAGGTTAATATGGTAGATATCTCCCAAGTGGCCTTAGATAAAGCTTTGCTAACTATTGGGAAAAACATGGATCGTCAGATAACCAAGAATTTATTGAGTGAAGATGAAAAAAATAATGCACTCAATAATATCACCTTGTTTACCGATATGTCAGAGGGCGTTAAAGGAGCGGATATAGTCGTAGAAGCAGCTACAGAAAATATTGATCTAAAGGTTAAGATCTTCCAAGATTTGGATAGAATGTGTGATGAAAAAACAATTCTAGCCACAAATACATCTTCCATCTCAATTACAAGAATAGGATCAAACACAAGCCGTCCAGGTAAGGTTATAGGCATGCACTTTATGAATCCAGTTCCAGTAATGAAGCTGGTAGAAATCATCAATGGCTATGCAACTGATAAGAATGTTACCAATATTGTTCGTGAGCTTTCATTATATATTGGAAAAGTTCCTTGTGTAGTCGCTGACTATCCTGGCTTTATTTCTAATAGAATATTGATGCCAATGATCAATGAGGCAATCTTGGCATTGCAAGAGGGCGTTGCGGGCGTTGAAGAAATTGACACAATTATGAAGTTAGGTATGGCGCATCCTATGGGGCCTTTACAATTGGCAGACTTTATTGGTCTGGATACTTGCTATTCCATTATGAATGTATTACAGATGGGATTTGGTCAGCAAAAATATGCGCCGGCAATCTTATTGGCTAATATGGTTCAAGCGGGATATCTAGGAGTAAAGAGTGGAGAAGGGTTTTACAAATACACTCCAGGAAGCAAAGAATTGGTAGTTAGCCCTATGTTTGCTCATAAGAAATGGCAGGCATAATATAATTATAGAAAGAAAAAAGAATAGGGTGATTTTTGCTACGCAAAAATCACCCTATTCTTTTATAATAACTCTTCTAAACTAACGCAAACTGATTTTTTATCTTTTCTACTATTCCAGTCTTTACCATCTTTGCCGCAGTAAGATACATATTCTTAAATGCTTTGGCTCTGGATATTCCATGACCAATAATTACCGGTGCATTCACACCTAGCAAAGGCGTTCCGCCATATAATTCATAATTGAATTCAGCTAAGAAATCATCTGATACTTTTCTCGTCTGATGAAAGATATTATAGAATGATTCCGCCATCTTCAGCATAACATTCCCAGTAAATCCTTCACACACAATCACGTCACAGTTATCTAAAAATAAATCTCTTCCTTCAATATTCCCAATAAAATTGATATGCGTATTTTCCTTTAGTAAAGGGTAAGTAGTTTGTGTGAGAATATTTCCTTTGCCTTCTTCTTCGCCTATATTTAATAATCCTACCTTAGGTTCTTCCAATCCTAAGATCAACTTAGCATAAATACTTCCCATCTGAGCAAACTGCACCAGGTATTCCGGTTTGCAATCTGCGATTGCTCCTACATCAAGCAAGAAATTATAACCACCATTAATTTTTGGTATTGGAGATGCTATTGTTGGTCTAATTACACCATCAATACTTTTTACTGTATGCATGGCACCCACGAGCATTGCCCCTGTATTACCTGCACTCACAAAAGCATCGATCTCCTTTGTTGCTAAATCCCTGAATCCAATCGCAATGCTGGAATCTGGTTTTTCTTTTAATGCTTTTGTAGGATGTTCGTCCATCTCTATCATAGATGGACAATGAACTACATTAAATCTATCTGTATAATTGGATAGGTGTTTTATGTATGGAGCAGCATGATACTGATCTCCATATAATACAAAAAGAATGTCGCTACCTAGTGGATCATTTTCCTCCAAGATAGCAACTATTCCTTGTATGGCTTCGAGCGGAGCATAATCTCCGCCCATAATATCTACTCCTATCTTCATTTAAAAGGCAGATTGGAATCAAAAAAAATAATAGAATACAATTTTACAACTTAATTGTAAAATCTACTATTAATTTTTCGGCTCTTCTTCTGTAGGTTCAGCAGTGTTTTTGTCTAACACAACCTTGCCTTTATAATAAAGTCTTCCTTCTGACCAATGCGCACGATGTCTAATGTGCATTTCGCCAGTAGTTTGGTCAGTGCTTAATGTAGCAGCTGTAGCTTTGTAGTGCGTTCTACGCTTTTTCCCTCTCTGTGCCGAATGGCGTCTTTTAGGATTTGGCATTTTACTTTGTTTTTATAATATTACTTTAAAGAAATTTTAATTCTGCTTATTCTTCAGGTTATCTAAACCACTCCAAATATTTTTTCTTTCCTGCTCTTCAATCTTTTGTTTATGTTCATCCAAAATGTTTATCATCTCAGGATTACATAAGCTTTTTCCATTATCATCTTCACCATGTATGCGTTGCATTGGTAACGTAAGCAGTATGAATTCATATATCCATTCCGAAACATCAATTATTGTTTCATTAAATGGAATGAAGACCACATCTTCTTCTACACTTTCAGTTAATTGATCATCGTTGGTCAGTTTTACAATCAATTTAAATTCATCCCATAAGACCAATTCCAGCGGATCGCCACATCTATCACAAGCTGCAATAGCTTTGCCATCTATATCAAAGTGCAAGAGAAAAAAATTAACTTTTTTGTCAAAAGTTAATCTCACATTACATTCTAGATTTTCAATGTCATTTCCATCATATCCCTTTTCCACCAAAAAAATTTTGGTCAATCTGGTAATCATAGATGTGTACACCTTCCTTGAGACCAACATACGCTATTTCAAAAACTCTACTCTTCTTCATCTTCTTCAATCCGGTTACTGAAAAAATAAGTTTGCGA
>Ga0181463_1000269_pt1 | contig 13678 bp, 12 predicted proteins | sample InSIn1gowninarea_FD_119071 | JGI IMG/M metagenome (GOLD analysis project Ga0181463, IMG submission 119071) | Clean room microbial communities from NASA Spacecraft Assembly Facility at Jet Propulsion Laboratory, Pasadena, California, USA -... ... | reverse complement strand
ATCAGGGACCTGTTATAACGCTGTTTAAAAATCCGTTTAAAAATTTAGAGCGGGTAGTTGCTTTTCTACTTCGGTCATGCTGCTGCGCAACATGTATGCTTTGCCAGGAGCTGTGGTATGCATTAAAATGTTGTTATTGCCGCTGCCTCTGGCAGATGCATTGTACGATTCAATAAACAGAATGATTTCCCATTTTAAAAAGGTTTCTATTTCCAACGGATCATTGGGCTGACGCACCAACAGCCGTTGACGGTTAGCTGCCTGCGTAACCGCCATTTCTTTTACATTAAAAAATTCGCCAATGGTTTTACGTTTTAAACGAACTTCGTTTTGAGGAAGCGCCAATATAAAGGTAGCCCACAACTGATCTTTATTTAACGGCTTTGATGTTTTAACAACAAACCGGTCGTTACCGGTTTTAGCAATCCGGTTTAGGTTTCCTTCGTTATTATATGCCGATAAATACACTACGGGAATGTGATAGTGTTGCTGAATGTAGGCGCCCAGATCGATACCGTCTTTTGTTCCCTTAAGCTTTATATCCAACACAGCAATATCCGGTTCGTGTTGTTTTAAAAGCTGCACAGCATCTTCGTAATTATCAACTGCCCGGTCTTCATCGTGTTTGACTACGCAGTAGCCTTTTTGTTCAAAATATTCGGTGAGTTCGTCGTACAAAATAAATTCATCCTCTACAATCAAAACTTTTTGTTGCGGCATGGTATTGATTTATACGGGTATTGATAATTGAAACCGGGTGCCCTGTTCGTTGGTAAAAGCAAACTTTCCATTTAGTTCGTGGCTCAATCCTTTTATCAACTTCATGCCATAGCTGGTGCTCCTTTTTACCACTGTAAAACCAATGCCGTTATCTTCTACGGTCATATCAATTTTTTGAATTTTTTGCCGCACATTTATTTTTATATTGCCGGCCTCATTTTCATTGAAAGCATATTTAAAACTATTGGTTACCAATTCGTTTAAAATAAGACCGAGTTTTTCGGCTATATGGCTTTCTACTTCGGCTGGCGCATCTACTGAAATGGTTATTTTTTTTATCGATTCAAATGTAGCCGCAATTTCCCGGCACAGTTCCTCAAAGTAAGATTGTAGCGCTATGTTACCGGTCTGTGCTTCTTCAGTATACAAATGTTTATGCAGCAACTCAATAGATTTGATGCGTGTTTTTAAGGCGAACAAGGGCTCGCTATTGGCTGTTTTGCCGGCTACTTCTACCAGGCGGCTAATAACACCCAGGTTGTTTTTTACACGGTGATGAATTTCGTTTTGCAGCAGTTCTATTTTTTGTTTGTCGCGTACGGCCCGTTTGCGGTTGCGGTATTGCAGGGCGAAACCAATGGCAAGAAATGCAAGTAATAGAACAGCAGAAAACAGCGTGATATTTTTCTGCCTGAGCTTTCCTTTGGCAATAACATTGTTTTGCATTTCAATACGCAGGCTGTCGCTAATCTGGCGGGTTTTATATTGTGTTTCAAGATTTAGTAAATACTTATTGAAGGTTACTGTAATGGAACTGTCGAAAAGGCTTAACATTGGCCTAAATAAACCTGCCGAATCTTTAGCAGATAAACCTTGCCTGAAGGATTGTAGTGTAGCCACTCCCTGCTTTTTTTGAAACGCACTGTCAAAAAATAAACGCTTTTCAAGCGAATCTTTTGTTGTTGGGGTAGTACCCTTAGTAGCGGCTTCCAACAATTCTTCCGGTATCATTTTACCTACAGCACCATAAGCTAGTACTGCCATAGAATCTGCCGCCTGCGTTCTATGTTGCCGTTCCAGATGTTCTGTTTTAAGGGTAAAGTTCATTCCTTTAAGCTGTGTTGAATTTAAATTGGCGGCAGCAGTTGCACCTTGCTCAAAATATTGGTCTGCTTTTAAGTAAGCTCCCTTCATTGAATAATATTGGCCCCACAAGTTTTTAGTCATTCCCTTACCTAATTCAAAGTTCAATATAGTATAGTGTTTTTCTAATAAGGTAATTGCTTTAAATAATTCCGGCTGGTTTTGCTGTATTACATAAATCTGTTGTAAAACGAATTGAGCTTTTGCCGCAGCCAAATGATTTTGATGTTGAATGAAAATAGGATATGCTTTTTTAGCAAATTCTATTGCTTTGGAGGTGTTGCCTTGCAGCCGATAGCAGTCTGCCAAAACATGTAAACCATTAGCTTCTTCTTCAGCTAAGCCCTTCTGCTTGTAGTAATTAAGCCCTTCATAAATTAAAGAAGCGGTAGTGTCTATTCTGCCTAGATAAACATGCGCCTGAAATAATATGACTTTGTTTGCGGCTACTAAGTATTGATCGTTTGTTTTTTGAGCCAGTTGCATGCTTTTATTAAAATATTCCTTCCCTGCCGCTAAATTTATATAACGTTTAAATTCAAGCAATCCTCGAGTATAAAATAGTTGTGCGGTAAGGCTTTCATTGTTTATAAGTTTGTTAAGTGTTTTTAGCTTTTCAATTTCCTGATTTGCTTCATTAACCTGGCTGATAGCCAACAAATCACGGCTGTAAGCATTTAACGCTTTAAACAAAATTTCTTTATCGGCAATAGCCTCTGCTACTGTTATAGCTTGTTTATCGTATTCTAGAAGTGTGGAGATGTTGCTTGTGTAACGCTCCGCATCAGCAACAGATTGCCAGCTAAGAGCCTTTAGTTCGGGATAGTTATTTTTAAGGGATAGGGTAAGTGCATTGTTCGCCAGAATCTTGGCTTGCTGTTTATTAGTTCGTAAGTACTGTTGGCTTTGTTGCAAATAAGTAATAACTTTTGCAGAGTCATTTATAGATATAATTGCCTGCTCTTTATTTTGGTTGTTTACATATACTGCAGAAGCTACAAGTCCGGCTGCTACGCATAACAAAGCGAAGTATACTTTCATAATAATAAAGCTTATATAAATATTACTATTTTATTTCATACTGCAAAATTTTATTTGTGGTTCGCCCTTTTGCAAAACTTGCAGTAAAAGAGCGGAATACACGACTGATTTTCCCAACTTTGAAAAGTGTTGTTATACATGACTGTTAGTTAGCTGATGACTTGTTGCTTGTTAAAAATAAATTACAAGCAACTTTGTACAACGACTTTCAAACTCCTTAAAATCCGTAACTTACCGTTCCTCTTAAATTATACACCATGCGTTTCTGCTTTATTATTTGTTCGGTGCTTTTTATTCAGTTGGTAAGTGCACAAAATAAAGACTCGGTTTACATGCGTGCCCACTATGATAAACAGGAGCATTTTATAACCATGCGGGACGGCGTAAAATTGTTTACACTGGTATATACGCCTAAAGACGGCACAAAGCCCTACCCGATATTAATGAACCGGACGCCCTACAATGCTTCTGGTTACGGCGATTATAAAACAGGCGGTCATCCATCAAAGTATTTGGTACAAGATGGATACATTTTGGTGTTTCAGGATGTACGGGGCCGTTATATGAGCGGCGGCAGCTATAATAATATGACGCCTAATATTCCGGGTAACGATGTAAAAAATAAAACGGCCATTGATGAAAGTTCCGATACCTGGGACAGCATTGACTGGATGATTAAAAACCTGAAAAACAACAATGGTAAAGTAGGTATATATGGTATTTCGTATCCCGGATTTTATTCGGCCGCTGCATTGGTAGATGCACACCCGGCTTTAAAAGCATCGTCGCCGCAGGCGCCGATATCCGATTTCTTCTTCGACGATTTTCATCACATGGGTGCCTACTTGCAAAGTTATTCTGCTGCGTTTGCAGTGTTTGGCTATCAGAAGGCGGACACAACCCGGCAGGATTGGTTTGAACCACAGTTAATGCGCATGTTTGGACAAACGGTAAAAGATGGTTATGATTATCATTTACGAATGGGTGCACTAAAAAATATGACCAGGAATATTCATCACGATAACTTTTTTTGGGATCAGATTATTAACCATCCGAATTACGATACGTTCTGGCAAAAGCGAAACATTTTGCCGCACTTAAAAAACATTACACCCGCTGTGTTAACCGTTGGCGGCTGGTTTGATGCAGAAGATTTATACGGCCCTTTAAACATTTACAAATCTATAGAACAGACCTCGCCGGGTGCAAAAAATTCGTTGGTAATGGGGCCGTGGGGGCATGGCGACTGGGCTAGTGAAAGGGGCAAAAGCACACACAATCATTTATATTTCGGCGACAGCATTTCAACCTATTTTCAAAGAGACATTGAACAGCCATTTTTTGCCTACCATTTAAAAGGCATTGGTACTGATAAACAACCGGAAGCGCATCTGTTTAACACTGGTACTAAAGAGTGGCAAAGTTTTGACGTGTGGCCGCCGGCCAATTTACCAACCTATCGTTTTTATTTTGGAGAAAGGGGCAAGTTATCCATCAACAAACCGTTGCCTGAAGAAGCTCGTTTCGATTATGTATCGGACCCCGCTAAGCCGGTGCCTTACACTTCTGAAACAGAAGGACTAACGTTTACGCCCCGACGCTTTATGAGCGATGATCAGCGCCACGCCTCCCGCCGGCCCGATGTACTGACGTTTGAAACCGACACCCTTGCCGAAGCCGTAACATTGGCCGGTGAAATACTAACCAAATTGAAAGTAGCTATGACCGGAACCGATGCCGATTTTGTAGTGAAACTGATTGATGTATATCCGCAAGACCATCCTGAGTATGAGCACAACCCAAAAAATGTAACCATGGGCAGCTATCAGCAACTGGTGCGCAGCGAAGTGTTTCGGGGCCGGTTTCGTGCCTCGTTTTCAACGCCGGAACCTTTTACTGCCGGCCGTATGACGGATGTAACCGTGCCACTACAAGATGTGTTGCATACGTTTAAGCGGGGCCACCGCATTATGATTCAAATCCACAGTACCTGGTTTCCGTACATTGACCGCAACCCGCAGAAGTATGTAGATAATATTTACAAAGCTGATGAAAAAGATTTTATAAAATCGACTATCACCGTTTCCGGTGCTTCGGTAATGGAGGCGGGTGGCGATTTAAAAAAGAAGAAAGTGTTTTAGTAGAAGAGGTTAACTGCTCGGTTATTGCCAAAGGCGGAAAATTTCAGCACCGCTTATTAGATTTATAAATGTTTAATTACTTCCGTCAGCGAATAGTATTGAGGCAGCCCCACTTTGGCAATACTATGTTAGTGATTGGTTTTCTTAGTTCGGTCTTCCACAACAATGCTTGTATTTTTTTCTGCTACCGCAAAGACAAGGTTCATTTCTTCCAACCTTTTTGCCAAATTTAATTGGAGTACCCTTGTTCTTTCCATTAAACATTTCTTTTATTTCATCTTCAAATAATTCATCGTAACTCCACTGTGTGTCATTAAAAACTAATCCGTCTACAAATCTAGGACTATTCTTTAGGCAGCCAATTCCTATCCAATAGTCAGCTTTGCTTTTGTATTTTCTTCCTCGGCTAAGCCAAAGCAACCTTTTCATCATTTCATCGGAGTTGTAATTTTCCCATGAAATAAAAGTTAAGCCAAATGTTGACCTTTCTGGACCTGCCATTAATGAAAAATTATGCCATGAATTATCATTAATGGTTAGTGCTTTTGCTTTCTTTATTTGATTGATTAAATTATCTCTAGATTGCTCAGACCAATCAAGAAAATGAAAGATTACATCGGTTACTTTTGGAGTACTCAAATCACTAAGTTCTTTACATAAAGTTTCGAAGTCTTTATTTTGCCATCGACTTTTAACTCTATCGCCTTTTGATGATGTTTTTATTCCAAGTTTAAATGGGTAATAATTCCTATCGATAAGTTGACCTAAACTAGTATCAATATGAATAAAGTCCGCTTTTGAATCCCTACATAGTTTACTAGTTAGATGATAGCCTAGAAAATGTATCTCTTCATTTGCATTGAAATACTCCATTAATTCTATGCGTTGTCGAACATAGTATAAAAAGTCATAGGGATTATCTAGGTAAAATAGAACAAGTTCTAAATCAAAGACTGTTAGAAATAGAGGATGAGGCGAATCGTCATTCTTGTCTAAAAGAATAGAGGTTTGATGAGTGAGGGTTGGATAATTTTCAGTTGTCACTCCTAAAATATAGACTTCGTCAATTTCTTCTGACAGTTCAATTTTGTTACCTGTTGAGTCGTAAAAAGTTGCGGATTTTTCAAGAATTCTTTCTCGACAAATTAGTCCTTGTTTGAACGCGTCTTGAACAGCCGCTTTAAAATCTTTTTGAAGTTGTTTAAAATTCCCTTTCCTAGATAGCTGTGTCAGTTTTTTAGATTTTACCTGAACACACAAGGCTTTACTGCCTAATAAACATAATACATCTATATCCGTATCATCATACCCCTTTTTTGATTCTATTCGGACTGATTTAAAAACTCTTTTAGCGCCAAAGACTTTTTCTAAAAGCTCATATGTAATTACTTCCCCAACCTTCCCTCTATTGTATGCTAATTTGTCTTGGTATTTTTTGTCCTCTAGCATCCAATAGTATGGACTTTCGTAGATAGCTTCATATACTGAGAAAACCATTGGGATGAAATAATTTTTACTGCCCAATTGAATAATTGGTTTAGCTGTAAACAGGTTGAAGTCTCCAATATTTTTAAATTGGATATTTAGACCATTAGAGTTTGTAATAGAAAAGTTGGAAAGGAAGCTATCAATTTTTATTTGTTTACTAAAATCATCTGGTGAAATACAAAATAAATCTAACAGCCCATTGTAGAAAGAATCCCATCCTCTTTCCAAAACTTCTTCCTTAGTAAGACCGTCATTTATATGTTTCTCTGTTTCAAATAATTCATTAAACTGATAAAATTCCATCATTGACAAATGTTGGTCAATGTTTTTGTTTCGACTGCTTTTAGGAATAGACTTATCCTTTTTTATCGCTTTTACAATTTTTTCTTTATCCTCCTTTAAGCCAAAAAAACTAACCTTTTTGATTTTATCTTGATGCAACTGCTTTATTGTTGATGCAATTTCAATTGCCTCATTAAATCTAAAACTCTTATTTTCTACTAGCCATTCTTCATCATCTTTGTACTTTCTTTCCAAATACTCTAAGTATTGAAAGTCGTAAATCCCGTCTCCTGAGTAAAAAATTGGTTCAATAAATGACCCCTCTCCTCCGAAGAACTCTTTTTTGCTCGGTTGATTACTAGAAGCTTTCGTTTCCATTAAGCTTCTCATTCTTTCATGCATTGGCTTGTTTATGGAACGGTGTAGTTCCTCCATTAAAGAGTTAGTCTTTTTCTTTAAATCGATAAGGTCGAAGGGGGAGTCTGGCTTCTCAAGCAAAATTGGATTTTGAATTAAAAAACCTAAAAGAAGGGAAATTTCATTTTTGTTTAGTCTATTCCAATAATTAATTTCATGCATCTGCTCAACATCAAAATGAAAATCTTCCATTATGATTAAGCAAAGTGCATAAATGTATCCTTTCGAGTTTACAAGTTCTTTTATGTCCTCTATAATATCGTTTGAATCACGAATTTCCATTTGCGTTCATGGTGTTGGTGCTGGAGGTAAACTTACCGCCAACATTCAAGTGTTATGAAGTTGTGGCAATTGAAAAACGTCTGGTTCAATTAACCACAAAAGCAAAATAGCGATTTATAGCCGAATGCTCAACGTCCAGCCACAATTTTATAAACACACTATTGGCTGTTGTGGTTCTACTCGCTAATCTTATTTTGAACTTTTTCGTATTTGCTTCTTAGTCGTCTAAGTTGGACTAATACATTGTCCAATGAAATGCGATGCAATTTATTTTCGCTCTGACCTTGATAAAATTCTGGATTTCTCCAGTACAAATTTTTCTCAAATGTTAAGTCTGCCAAGTCTGCGCCGTCGCGAATATTTCGGATAGTCCCAGATGCTTCTTCCCAAAGTAATGCAAGTCTGGGATTTGGTGCTCTTTGATTAGTTTGCCCGACAAAAGAAACCGTTTCTGCAAGTGCATATTCAAGTGTTCTTATAGCTTCGCCTAAAGCATAAAAGCTATTTAGTTCATTTTGTTCTTGTCTATTCGCCGATTTGGTAAAATGGTCAAGTTTTAGTTGAAAGGCGGCTATAGCAAGTTGTATTGAGCCTATCAAAATATTGAAGTCCATTTGAAAAATTTTAATGTTTTAGAATTCGTTATTCCACTTCGGTAGTCATCCATACATGTCACAATATTTGCTGAAAAAACTGCTTTCTAAACACCATAGCAGCCAACACCGGTATTGGTGCAACATCTTGCTACAAACAAAATTGATTTTCAATTCAAATTGTAGCAAATCAACATCTAACCCTACACAATATCCCAAACCTCATTACCCCGCAACAACTTATTCAAATCAGCCCCTTTTTTAGCCTTTGCTTCCTCCAGTTGCATTGCCATCATATCTTCATACGTTGGTCTGATAGCCTGATAAAAAACCCCAAACGGTCGTGGTAAATGGCCGGCTTCCCGTGGGTTGTCAAACATGCGGGTCAATATCTGTGCTTTATAAATATCGCTTTCGTCGTGTATCCACAAATCATCAGCACTGTGTCCGTCGGCAAGGTGTACAACTTTCGGTACAAAGCCATCCAGTTTTACGCCTTTTTCTCTATTAGCGCCAAACAAAAGGGGCTGACCATTTTCTAAAAAAAGGGCTTCATCGGCTTTACTGCTTTTTTCGGTAAATACTTCAAAAGCACCATCATTAAAAATATTGCAGTTCTGGTAAATTTCTAAAAACGAAGTTCCGTGGTGTGCATGCGACCGGAGCAACATCGCCTGCAGGTGTTTTACATCACGATCCATGCTGCGGGCCACAAATGTAGCATCGGCGCCCAGCACCAACGCCGATGGGTTAAACGGATGATCGATGCTGCCGTAAGGTGTTGACTTTGTGATTTTATTTTCCTCAGAAGTAGGGGAGTATTGTCCTTTGGTTAACCCGTAAATCTGGTTGTTAAACAATAATACATTCACATTAAAATTGCGGCGCATTAACTGTAACGTATGGTTTAAACCAATGCTTAAGCCGTCGCCATCGCCGGTTACAATCCACACACTTAAATCGGGGCGGGCTGCTTTTAAGCCGCTGGCAATCGCTGTGGCCCGGCCGTGTATAGAGTGCATGCCGTATACATTCATGTAGTACGGAAACCGCGAGGAGCAGCCGATGCCCGAAATAATAGCAATGTCTTCCCGGGCAATGCCAAGGGTAGGCATTACTTTTTGCACCTGTGCTAAGATTGAGTAGTCGCCGCAGCCGGGGCACCACCGCACTTCCTGGTCGGTGGCAAAATCTTTGGCGGTTAGGAGCGGTTTATTTGTGGTTAGAGTTTCCATTTTTTAAATATCGAACAAGGAACAAGGAATATTGAATTGTGAAATGTTAGCGTCAGTTCCTTAGTTCACTTATTATTTTTAAAGATTGTTTTTTTGTGCTGTTTCGATGCTTTTTACAAATATGGATATCAATTGATTGTTTTCATCCAGAACAGATTGCAACGTTTCAATTTTTATCCAGCTTTTAAGTTTTATAATGCGTAGACAATTAAATGTTTCTCTTAATTCTTTTGCAGAAATCTTCATTTTATGAATAAAATCTGCTCTGCTTTCTGCACTTTGTGCTTCGCCGTATTGTAAAGCCGGCGAAGTGCCGCTCCTTATAAGTTGACCTGATAAATGGTTTCCGGCAAGCGTCTTAGGCAACGCTCCGGCAACATCAATGATTTCAGAAGCAAATTGTATCAATCGTTCATCCAAATCATACTTCTTTTCCATTTCTATCAGTCATTTGTATTTTTTCTTACTTCAATATTCCTTGTTCCTCTGTTCCTTGTTCATTATTCAAAACACCTTCTTCATTTAACATTTCTTATTCATCTGTAGCACTTCCCAGTATTCTGCTGCCCGTCGTGTATGCGGAATCACAATCGTTCCGCCTACAATATTGGCTACAGCAAAAATCTCGTACAATTCATCGGTAGTAATGCCCAGTTCGTATGCTTTGCCCACATGGTATTTAATGCAGTCATCGCAACGCAGCACCATGCTGGCCACCAGTCCCAGCATTTCTTTGGTGCGTTTATCCAAAGCGCCGTCTTCGTAAGTATTGGTATCTAAATTCCACAGGCGTTTCATCACCAGGTTGTTCTTGCTTAAAATAACGCCGTTCATCTTTTCACGATACTCGTTAAACTCGTTTACCAAATTAGCCATGGTGCTGTTTTTGTGGCGGCAAAGGTACAAAAAGGAAACACCTTATTGTAACAGCAAAAGCGCCTAATGTGTAAACTTTGCCTAAATTCGGAGCAAAATTTTTACCGGATGAGAGTGGTTCTTGTTGCACTTTGTTTTACAGCGTTTGTTTCCCTGTCGTTCATGATTACCGGCGACGAACCACGGTACAAAAATTTAAAGGTGTTGCCCAAAAACATTACCAAGCAGCAAATGGACAGTGTAATGAAAAATTTTACGGTGGCATTAGGCGTTAAATGCAACTTTTGCCATGTACGTAACGAAGCAGAAAAAAGCTGGAACTTTGCAGCAGACAGCAATAAACACAAAAACATAGCCCGGCAAATGATGCGGATGACAGCTACAATAAATAAAAAGTATTTCGATGTAAAAAACAGCAAGGCGCTAACGGCCGATTTAGAGGTAACCTGTTATACCTGCCACAACGGAAAGACACATCCTGCCCGGTTTGCAGCACCCGTAAAACCACCGGCAGATACCACCCGAAAATTATAAAATTATGGCAGCACAGTACGATTTTGGAATGATAGGATTAGGCGTAATGGGTTCTAATTTATTGCTCAACCTGGCCGATCATGGCTACGCCAGCATTGGGTTTGATTTAAAACCGGAGCGTGGGCAGGCCCTGGAAGCCGCCGCTAAACAAGGCACGGTGGTAAAAGGCGTGGCTACATTGGTAGAGATGGTAGTAGCGTTAAAAAAACCCCGCAAAATAATGATGCTGGTGCCGGCCGGCAAACCTGTAGATGATGTAATTGCCAGCCTGTTGCCCTATGTAGAAGAAGGCGATATTGTAATTGACGGCGGCAACTCGTTTTATAAAGACACCTTGCACCGCATTGCTTTTTTACAGGATAAAGGCATTCATTTTTTTGGAATGGGTGTATCGGGCGGCGAAATGGGAGCCCGGATTGGTCCGAGTATGATGCCCGGCGGAGATAAGGAAGCCTATCAATATTTAAAACCCCTGCTGGAAGCCATTGCAGCTGAAGCCGAAGATGGCGAACCTTGTGTGGCGTATATGGGTCATGGAGCGGCAGGGCACTATGTAAAAATGGTGCATAACGGTATCGAGTATGCGCTGATGCAAATGATTGCTGAAGTGTATGACTTATTAAAACGGTCTGGTGGCTTTACTAACACCGAATTGCAGGCACTTTTTTTACAATGGAACGAAGGACCGTTGAAATCGTTTTTAATAAAAATTACCGCCGAAATATTTAATACCGGCGATAGCGAAACAACCGGCAACGAAGATTTTTTAGTAGATGCTATCTTAGATCAGGCAGGCTCCAAAGGCACCGGTAAATGGACCTCTCAGGAAGCCATGAATTTGCCGGTACCTATCCCAACCATTGATGCAGCGGTAGCAGCCCGAACCTTATCCGTTTATAAAAGTCAGCGGGTAGCGGCCGAAGCTTTATATCAGCCGCAAATAAAAGGGGCAACTATTAGTAAAAAGGCATTGGCAGCGGAGGCAGAAGGCGCACTAACGTTTTGCTATATTATTGCGTATGCACAAGGGCTGGCTCAGCTATCAAAAGCATCGGTGGAGTTGGGCATGAACATATCGGTGGCCGATGTTATTAAAGTGTGGCGGCAAGGTTGTATTATCCGTTCGGCCATGCTGGGCGATTTTTATAAAGCTTATGTAAAAGCAGGATCGCTGGAAAATTTATTGCTTGATAAAGGCATTGCTGCACTCATAAACGGCACGCATCAAAACATAAAAAATGTATTGGTATCGGCTATCGAATCAGGTATTGCGATGCCGGCCATGATGAGTGCCCTGGCTTATTTTGAAGGCTTTTGCAGCAGCCGTATGCCTACCAATTTAATACAGGCCCAGCGTGATTATTTTGGGGCGCATACCTATCAGCGTATCGATAAAGAAGGCGTATTTCATACCGAGTGGAGTGCGGAGTAGTTGAATAGTTTGAAAGTTTACGGGTTTACAGTTCACAAGTTAGGCGTACTACATTCTGCGAACTATACACTTGTAAACTTTCTAACTCGTGAACTTGTAAACTAATGAACTTGTAACAATGGCAAATCCAAACCGGCAATCAACCATCCTGTATATTTTCGGCGGCAGCGGCGATTTAACGCACCGCAAACTCATACCTGCTTTATACAATTTATACATAGATGATTACCTGCCCGAACGCTTTAAAATTATTGGTGTCGGCCGGCACAATTTAACAGTGGAGGCGTATAAAGAAGGTCTGCAAAGAGGAGTATCAGACTATTCACGCCGCAAAGATGAAAAAGGCATTTGGGACCTGTTTGCAAAAGAAATAGAATATGCACAATACGACCTTACCGCCAACGAAGCCTATAGCTTGATTAAAGAACGCATAGCGGCAATAAAAAAAGAATGGAACGGGGAAGAAGCGAATGTAATTTTTTACATGTCGGTAGCGCCGCAACTGGCGCCGGTAATTGCACAAAAACTGCACGATGCCGGCCTGGCGGCAGACAGCAAACGGAGCCGCATGGTATTTGAAAAACCATTCGGGCACGATTTAAAAAGCGCCGCAGAATTAAATCAGTTGTTGTGCCGCATGTTTAAAGAAGAACAGATTTACCGCATTGATCATTACCTGGGAAAAGAAACCGTGCAGAATATTTTAGCACTCCGGTTTGCCAATGTGTTGTTTGAGCCCATCTGGAACAATCATTACATTGATCATGTGCAGATAACAGCCGCCGAAATTATTGGTGTGGGCAGCCGGGCAGGTTATTACGAAGGTTCCGGAGCCCTGCGTGACATGGTTCAGAATCATATATTGCAACTGCTGTGCATGATAGCCATGGAGCCGCCCATTTCGTTTGAAGCCGATGAAATACGGAATAAAAAAGTAGATGTGCTGAATGGCATCCGGCGCATAAAAATGGACGAAGTGCACCTGCATGCCGTTCGTGGGCAATACGGCGAAGGACAACTGAAAGAAGCACCTGTAAAAGGCTACCGCCAGGAGGAAGGCGTAGCGCCGGCATCGTCGGTAGAAACCTTTGCGGCCGCCAAATTTTATGTAGATAACTGGCGCTGGAAAGATGTGCCTTTTTATGTACGTACCGGAAAGTATTTAAAGGAAAAAGAAACTTTAATTACCATACAATTTAAACCGGCGCCCCGGTTTTCTTTCCCCGATGAAGCTGCCGAAACCTGGCGGGCAAATAAACTCAGTATCTCTATTCAGCCGGAGATGGATATTCGTCTACGGTTTCAATCAAAAGTGCCCGGGCCAAATATGCACCTGCAACCGGTAGATATGGTATTTAATCATGCAGCAGACCAACGTATGAAGATATGATGGCAATGCAACTGGAGGAAGCAAAGGCTAAAAAAGGGGCTGATTTGAATAAGTTGTTGCGGGGTAATGAGGTTTGGGATATTGTGTAGGGTTAGATGTTGATT
>Ga0181463_1000268_pt1 | contig 13686 bp, 14 predicted proteins | sample InSIn1gowninarea_FD_119071 | JGI IMG/M metagenome (GOLD analysis project Ga0181463, IMG submission 119071) | Clean room microbial communities from NASA Spacecraft Assembly Facility at Jet Propulsion Laboratory, Pasadena, California, USA -... ... | reverse complement strand
AATCTTCTCCCTATCAGCCTCTACCTGTCCTTAAACTTTCTACTACTTAACCAGTAAACTCGTGCCTCCCTAAACCCCTGAACCCAGATGCTCCATACACACGCCTCTCTCAACTCCCCTTTAAGAAACTGGGCTTTACAAAACTATACACTCCCTAACTCACGTTAATTAAGGCTTTTAAACACACAGGAGGATAGGAATATAGGGTAGCACATTGGAAGAATAAATAGTTAACAGCATCTGATAAACATTATTTTATATACCAAAATACATCTGTTCATTTTGTTATTAATAATGAATTATATTTATAAAGGAGCCTTTCTTCAATCCTGCCAATCTTTAAGTCCCTAAAATCCCGGTTCAGACATTACTTTTGCGGACATCATTGATGAAATAAAACCGCGAAGGCATTTTAGCGGGCGTGCTATTTAAATAAAAGAAATGAAATCGAACTTTAATCCAGATAAGCAGCATACACTGGAATCTTCAGTACGCATAAGTGGAAAAGGGTTACATACAGGTATTTTGGTTGATATGGCTTTAAATCCTGCAAGCCCCGGCTTTGGTATTCAGTTTAAGAGGGTTGACCTGCCACACCAACCGATTATAAAAGCTGATTGCGACCTGGTAACAGATACAGCCCGTGGCACTACACTGCAGGTAGGCGATGCCCGTGTAAGTACGGTAGAGCACCTGCTGGCAGCGCTCGTAGGTATGGGTGTAGACAATGTATTAATAGAATTGAACGCACCGGAAATACCCATTATGGATGGCAGCAGCCAGCCCTTTGTAGAACTGATAGAGGAAGCCGGTGTAGCTGAGCAGGAAGCTAGCAAAGCATGGTACAGCATTGATGAAAATATTTATCATTACGATGAAGTTAAGCGGGTAGAAATGGTAGCAATGCCTGCTATGGAGTACCAGATTACCACGCTTATAGATTTCAACAGCCCCGTACTAGGCACTCAATACGCACAGCTAAAGAACATGTGCGATTTTAAAGCCGAGATAGCTCCTTGCCGCACTTTTAGCTTTTTGCACGAATTGGAGATGCTACTGGATCATGACCTGATAAAAGGGGGTGATATTAATAATGCTATTGTGATTGTAGACAAGCCGGTAACGGAAGTCGAAATGAACCGCTTAGCCAGAGCATTTGGCCGTGATAAAATAGAAGTTAAAAGCGAAGGCTATCTCAATAACCTGGAATTACGCTTTGCCAATGAGCCTGCCCGCCATAAGCTGCTCGATGTAGTAGGCGATCTGGCACTGATTGGTTATCCGATTAAAGGCCGCATTATTGCAAACCGCCCTGGACATAGTACTAATGTAGCTTTTGCCAAAAAAATAAAGCAGTACATCAAGAAGAACAAGCATGTAAAAGATGTGCCTGTTTACGATCCAAGCCGCCCACCCGTCTTTAATTTCGAGCATATAGAGAAAACCCTGCCACACCGCTACCCTTTTTTACTGGTAGATAAAATAATTGAGCTAAGCGATAATCATATTGTAGGAATAAAAAATATAACCATCAACGAGTGGTTTTTTCAAGGGCATTTTCCCGGCAATCCCATCATGCCCGGTGTTTTACAAATAGAAGCGCTGGCACAAACAGGTGGTATCCTTGCCATCAACAACAGCCCCGAAGGAAAGTATGATACTTACTTTGTAAAAATAGATAACTGTAAGTTTAAGCAGATGGTGCGTCCGGGTGATACCATGATTATGAAGATGGAATTCAATTCCCCTGTACGCCGTGGCTTGTGCGAAATGCATGGCACTGTGTATGTCAACGGAAAAGTAGCAACCGAAGCAGATATGGTAGCGCAAATTGTTAAAAGACAGTAGCAAAATCATTATATAATTATTAGGGCTATTTTTGCGCAGCTTCTTAAAAGAAGTATTTTTTGAATGATCCATCCGCATACATATATACATACCAATGCTAAGCTTGCCCGTAATGTAAAGGTTGACCCATTTACCGTGATACACGAGGATGTGGAGATTGGGGAAGGCACCTGGATTGGCAGCAATGTAACTATTATGGAAGGTGCCCGTATAGGCAAGAACTGCCGTATTTTTCCGGGTGCTGTGCTTGCTGCAGTGCCGCAGGACTTAAAATTTGCCGGCGAAAAGACCATTATCGAAATTGGTGATAATACTACTATCCGTGAGTTTGTAACCATACATCGGGGTACGGTGGACCGCGGTAAAACCAAAGTAGGGAGCAATTGCCTTATCATGGCGTACTGTCACATTGCGCACGACTGCATCGTAGGCGACAATTGTATTATGAGTAACAGCTCGCAAATGGCAGGACACGTAACAATGGGTGACTGGGCCATCATTGCAGGAGTGTGTGCAATACAACAGTTTACCCGTATTGGCGAGCACGCTTTCATTGCCGGCGGAAGCCTGGTAAACAAAGATGTCCCCCCTTTTATAAAGGCTGTTCGCACCCCGCTAAGCTATGGCGGCGTTAACAGCGTAGGCCTTAAACGTCGTGGCTTTACCCTGCAGCAAATCAATCATATCCTGGATATCTACCGCATTATATACAACAAAGGCTTAAATATTACCCAGGCCTTGGAATACATTGAAGAAGAACTGCCGGCTACCGACGAGCGGGATGACATTGTTACTTTTATTCGTGAGAGCGGACGCGGCATTATCAAACGCCATACTAAGGGAGCGGAAGAGGAAGTTTAAGGAAGAAGCGACAAGAATCAAGTACACAAGGTTTGGATTTCAGGAGTACAGGTAATACCTTATAAGATTAAGATTATAATGGTGCATTCTTTTATTTTTTACGTAAAGCCCCCTTTACTCTTTTGACTTAAGCTACACAATTGGCATTTGCTGTTAATTCCCTATTACTAAGTTTATGGAACTGAATGAACCGGCAGTTGCTTACCAAAAGCGATACATTACCGAAGAAGAGTACTTAGCTATGGAAGAACAATCCTTAGAAAAGCATGAGTATTATGCAGGTGAAGTATTTGCTAAGTCCGGAACAAAAGTGCCGCATAATATTATTGCAATAAATTTGTTAGGGGATATAGCAACACATCTCAGAGGCAAGTCTTGCAAGCCTTTCCATAGCGATCAGCGTATTTACATAGAAAAGAATGGCTTATTTACTTACCCGGATATTTCTATTGTATGTGGTAAAACCAAAACCAGGAACAACGATAACTGGAATATCCTCAATCCGACCATCATTATAGAAATATTATCGGCTTCCACAAAAAATTATGATCGTGGTGATAAGTTCAAGCTGTATCGCGACATTCCTTCTTTGAAGGAATACATTCTTGTAGATTCTGAGTCTATAAATATCGAAGCCTTTTCCATTAATAAAAACAATCATTGGGAATTAAGAGAAAGCAGAGATATAACAGATGCATTATGGATAGAAAATATCCAACTAAGCATCCCGCTGAAAGATGTATATGAAGGCACCGGCTTATTACCGGCACAATAATTAATGCGCTCCTTTAGGCATTAGCTGCTTTTGGTCTATTGCATTAGGTGTTTCATCCTTTATCTTATAGGGCTTTAAACAAGGCATTTGATCTGTTTGCATCTTATAGATATCACCAATACTATTGCTGCCTGCCTTTATACCTTCATTTCCTAATGCCAGCACTGGCATTCCTTCCTTGTACGGTATTTCTTTACTTGTTTCCAGATCTGGAAAAAGCATTTGCAGGGTGTCGTTCAGCCGCTTTTGCTTATAAGAATATATTGTAGGATTTGTAGCTTGCGCCCGAACCGTTAAAGCAGCAAAAATAAATACAACGAAAATGGCAAAATATCTCATAGCAGTACCTGTTTATTGCTAAGTTAGCTATTTTATACAAAATACCGGATATGTCATTTGCCCGGCGGATGAAAAGCTTTAATCGCAGCCTGCACCTTGATGCGCTTTTGCCACACAATGTTGATGTGCTCAATCCTTTTCGCGAGGGCAAGCTGGCGCTGCCCTGTGCTGATGCATTTTACGATAAGTATTATAATGATAATGAAAAGCACTGGCCAATACTCGGCATTAACCCCGGCCGTTTTGGCGGCGGGCTTACCGGCGTGCCGTTTACCGATTTTAAGAGATTGCAGCAAGTTTGCGGCATAGATACAGGCGGCACATCATCGCATGAACCTTCTTCAGAATTTATTTATCGTATGATAGCGGCTATGGGTGGCGCCGATGCCTTTTATAAACTGTTTTATATTAATTCTGTTTGCCCATTGGGCTTTATAATTCATAAGGGCAACAGCAAATGGGTCAATTATAATTATTATGATGACAAAGTACTGTATGCTGCCGTAAAACCATTTATTGTACAAAGCATGCAGCAGCAGCTCGCATTGGGACTATATACAGAAGAATGCTTTTGTCTTGGTAAAAAAAATACTGCTTATTTATCTGCTTTAAATGATGAGTTTCATTTCTTTAAAACGATCACCGAACTCCCACATCCACGTTTTATTGTTCAATATAAAAGAAAACAAATAGACAGTTTTATTGGCTTATATGTAGAAAAACTGAGCGGAAGAATGTAACAGGAATTCCTGGCTCTACTTCAAATTACTTTTTGCCCCTTTTGGCTATATCTCTTTTACCATTCATCCAAAAGCAGGCTTATTTATTACTCCGGAAATACCCTTGGCATAAGCTTTTAGATTTCTTTATGAATATATGTAACAATATATATTTCAGGGGAATATAGTATGCCCGATAGCAGTGTATCATAACCGTACAACCACTCATCCCAGCCATCTACGAAAGACTTCTTACTTTCATCACAATTCGCTTCACCACACGAAAATGCCTGTCTACTTTTACATCGTCAAACAACAAACATCATCTCTAAAAACCTGTATTTATGAAAAGGAGTTCAATCATTCGCCAGGCACTTGCAGCTATGTTCGCCCTTGTTTTAACCGCTGCCTTCGTTACCCGTGCTGCTGCCACACCTGAAAACGTAGACGCCAGAATATTAAACCACTTTGCAAAGACCTTTGCTTCCGCAGAAAACGTAACCTGGAAGCATACCAAAGATTTTTCCAAAGCATCTTTTATACGCAACAACCAACGTATGGAAGTGTTTTACAATGATAAGGACGAGCTTATCTGCGTAACAACTTATATTGGTTTGAAAGATTTACCCTGTGCTGCTTTATCTAATATTCAGGACAGATATGAAGGTTATTACTGCACCAGTGCTATCAAATGCGTAGATGCAGATGGCATTACACATTATTATACACAAATGGAAAACGACAAGAAAATTGTTGTCCTGCAGTCCGACACTGAGGGCTATACAAACGTATATAAAACTTCAAGGAAATAATTTGCTTATCATTGTTGTTAATTAAGCCTTCTTTCGGGAAGGCTTTTTGTTTGTTAGTAACAAATGTCCACATAGCTCAATAATTTGAAAGGAGTACTTTTGCAGCCTAAAAAATTATTCCTATGAATAAAGGACCAGTTTCGCAATTTATAGAACATCATTACCGACACTTCAATGCAGCAGCGGTAGTAGATGCGGCCAAAGGATATGTGCAGCACATCAATGAAGGTGGAAAAATGATTATCACACTGGCTGGTGCTATGAGTACCGCCGAATTGGGGATCTCGTTAGCAGAAATTATACGGCAGGGAAAAGTGGACATTATAAGCTGCACCGGTGCCAACCTCGAAGAAGATATAATGAACCTGGTGGCACATAATTCTTACAAGCGTGTACCTAACTACCGTGATCTAAGTCCGCAGGAAGAGCGGGAACTTTTAGATCAGGGCTATAACCGTGTAACTGATACCTGCATTCCCGAAGAAGAAGCTTTTCGCCGCATACAAAAGCATATACATAAAATATGGAAAGATGCACAGGACAAAGGTGAACGCTATTTTCCGCATGAGTTTATGTACAAGCTGCTTTTAAGTGGCGTAATGAAAGACTATTACGAGATACCCGAAGAGCATAGCTGGATGATAGCTGCCGCAGAAAGAAACCTGCCAATTGTTGTTCCTGGCTGGGAGGACAGTACGATGGGTAATATTTTCGCCAGTTACTGTATCAAAGGTGAACTGCAGCCATCTACCATGCGCAGCGGGATTGAGTATATGGTATTCCTAAGCGATTGGTACAAAGCGCACAGCAGCGGCAAAGGGGTAGGCTTTTTCCAGATCGGTGGCGGTATTGCCGGTGATTTCCCCATTTGCGTAGTGCCGATGATGTACCAGGATCTGGAAATGCACGAAATTCCGTTCTGGAGCTACTTCTGCCAGATAAGCGAGAGTACCACATCATACGGGTCTTATAGCGGTGCTATACCTAATGAAAAAATTACCTGGGGAAAACTGGACATCCACACCCCCAAGTTCGTTATAGAAAGCGATGCTACTATAGTAGCGCCATTAATATTTGCCTATGTACTTGGCTGGTAGCAGATAAGGCTGCGGCAATGAGCTGTAAGCTCGGGCAGAGCATATGGTGTTGCCAAAACAGAAACGGGAGTAACAGTAATTTTTATGGTGCCGCCATCAGGCGGCACTTTCATTTTAGATAGCGAGGGGTATTAGGTAAATGGCAGCTACCAGTAAGTACCGGAATACTAAAGCCCAACCTCCGCTCTACCAAAGCCGTAGCAAAGTCCTGGTAAAGCCCTGGATAGTTCCTGAGAAGCCCTGCTAAAGCCCCTGGCTGCTCCCTATCTAACTACACTAATCATACACTTAACTGGTGAACCCGTAAACCCGTGAACTCCCCAGCAGTCAACTCCCAACTGTCACCTGTCATCTTTATAGCAAACCTCCACCTTCTCCCTACCAAAGCCGAGATCCTGCGAAGATATTACGTCCACTTCGTCTTTATAGTTTATAAAGGGGTAAAAACAGAGGTAAATAGTTGCATCGGGCAGCAGTAGCTTATAGAAGTGTAAATATAAAGCACACGTTAGCACTTGTCTTCTAAGTTGGTTAGCAGACTTTTATAATATGGAAGTTTTTTATCCGGTGATCTTTCTTAAAGAATCGGGTATGAATTATACTTTTTTTTATCACCAACACCAGCACTTTTCCAATGCTTTGATATTATCATAATAGGCTTTTTATACGGCAATTCCTATTGTTTTTATTAACAAAAGTGTATAATCCACACTGGTGTAAATTGGGGTATTTGTATTAAATTTGAGATAAACAGAACATAAAACCTATACAATTTGACAGACACAATAATTAACTTAGAAACGGTAAACCCCATTGAGTTCTTTGGAGTAAATAACCGCAAACTGGATCTGCTCAAGAAAAAATTCCCATTATTAAAAATCCTTAGCCGCGGTACACAGATAAAGTTAAGCGGCGCACCCGAGCAGATAGATCAGGCAAAAGAAAAGATAGGTCTTATCGTTCAGTACATGGAGCGCAATGGCGACCTGAGCGATAACTATTTTGAACAGATCCTTGGAGGTGATGATGCTGAAACCATTGACAACTTTGTAGATCGCAATCCCAACGATATCCTGGTATTTGGCCCTAACGGTAAAACCGTTCGCGCCCGTACTGCCAACCAAAAGAAAATGGTACAGGCAGCCGACCGCAACGATATCGTATTTGCTATCGGGCCTGCCGGTACTGGTAAAACCTATACAGCAGTGGCTATTGCAGTACGAGCACTTAAAAACAAGCTGGTAAAAAAGATCATTCTTACCCGTCCGGCTGTAGAAGCAGGCGAAAGCTTAGGTTTCTTACCAGGCGACCTGAAGGAAAAGATTGACCCATACCTGCGTCCGCTATATGATGCGCTGGACGATATGATACCTGCCGACAAGCTGGGCTATTATATGAGTACGCGCACCATTGAAATTGCTCCGCTGGCTTATATGCGCGGTCGTACACTGGATAATGCCTTTATTATCCTGGATGAAGCGCAGAATGCCAACGATCTGCAACTGAAGATGTTCCTGACCCGTATTGGCGCCAATGCCAAAGCAATTATTACCGGCGACCCTACACAGGTGGACCTGCCACGTAATATGCAAAGTGGTTTAAGTAAGGCAGCAAGAATATTGCGGAACATAGATGGTATTGCGCATATTGAGTTGGATGAAGAAGACGTTGTACGCCACAGGTTAGTGAAGGCTATCATCAAGGCATACAACAAAGACGGTGAAGAACAAGTGGCTCATCAGCAACACAATGGTGGTCATCAGCCTCGTTATAACAGGGACTACAACTATAACAACAGAAAGGAAGATAAAGAGTAAAGAGAGGGAGACAAAACAAAAAAACAGCCGGTTCTTATAAAAGACCGGCTGTTTTAATTATAACCCGTTTATGGAAAAGTAAAACTTAGCTTCTATTGTCTGCTATTGGCAAAACGGCTGAGGAGCTTTAGTATTTCCAGGTACAACCAAACCATTGTAACCAGTAAGCCCCATGCACCATACCATTCCATGTATTTAGGAGCGCCCGTGTTAGCTCCCACTTCAATATTCTCAAAGTCGAGTATCAGGCTTAATGCAGCAATAGCCACAATAAACAGGTTGATACCAATTGCCAGCGGGCTGCTGTTGCCTATATTCATAAATGGTATGTAAATATGAAATAAGGACAATACAATGGTAATGAGGTAGAAAATACCAATACCTAAGATAGAAGAAACAATCACCGCTCTAAACTTCTGCGTAGGCTTAATTATGCGAAAGCTGTATAGCAAGAACATTGCGATAGCTACACCAAATGTAAGCCCTACAGCAGTAAGAACCAGGTTTGGAGCTTTTGCAGCGAACATATCATTGATGATAGCTGAGAAAGCACCTAATACAAAACCTTCCAGAAGTCCATAGGCCGGTGCTAAATATTTAGCAAGTGTAGGTTTGAACGAGATAACCAGACCGGTGATCATTCCACCAAAAAGACCAATCATCAGGAAAGTGCTCATGGTGTTCTGCTGCAGGTTGTAATACATATTCCAGGTGTACACTGCACCTACTATTACCATGGTGAGCAAAAAGCCAAACTTAACAATAGAGCCTCTTACGGTCATCAAACCAGTCTCGGTACGGTCTACGCTTCTCTCGAAAATCTTTTCCGATAGCGTAGGATTACCTGATTGAAAAAGTGCCATAATTATATTCCTTTTTATTTTTTACTATTATAAACTACTCGGTTGCTGCTGCATGGGGTATTTGTCCACAGTTTCAAATACGTAATGCGGATTCTGCTTTAACACTGATACAAATTTATACAAAGAATCGGTGTAAGCGGGTGTATGAAACATGCGGTCGTGTGCCAGTAGTACAATATTATTCTTTTTATAACATTCGTTCTTTTGAAGCGTGTTCTCCACCAGCTTTACCATTGTTTCTACATTCTGTACCGGCTTTGCTCCGCCAGGCTCCGGCTTAAAGTTCCATTCTACATCCCAGCCCATTACTTTATAGCCAGCCGAATCCAACAACACAGATACAGGCCTGGTAAGCCTCGACGACCGGATCACACCGTTACGCACCCAGCTACTATTGCCCGGCAACCGAACAATTTTGTATGGTACATGTAGCGAATCCTGTGCCTTAATAAAATCTGCCAAAGCGGCATGCGGATGCGTGTAAAAGAATTTGTACTTATCACGGAAAGCATGCGTAAAGCTGTGATTTGCCAGTAAAATAGCGGGATAATCATTATTGATAGTATCTACTATTCCTTTTAGAAAGGAATCCCATTCGTGCATACCTACCATGAAGAAAGTTGCCTTTACGCCAAGCTGCTGTATAGTATGGTAGCATTCCATGGTGCCGGGCTGCGGGCCATCGTCGAAAGTAAGATAGATGTACTTTTTGGTACTGTCATAAACGTCTTTGTCTGAGACAGGCGTTACCGCTACTTTATCATTTTTGTCCTTCCCTGGTGAAATCACCGCTGCAGTTCCGGTCTTTATTGTACTGCTGGCATCCGCATTCGTGGTGTTAGCAGTTGTGCTGTTACAGCTTACAAGTACAGAATTTACAGCGAGAAGCAGAAGGGTAAATTTAGAAAGACCTAAGGTCTTGGAAAGCATATTTGGTATCAATTGAGGTAGTAAAGATAGAATGTAGAGGTAAGAAGTTTAAGCCTTAAGCATATTTTAACTAAATAAAAAAAACAGAATGTTATTCTATCTACGATTTGAGGAAATGCTATTTATGAGCTTAGATATACGGTATAAGATTGAGGAGTTTCTTATGGGCAGAACAGAGAAGTACGGATGAAGTAAGTTGTCTATTATTAGTTGCTGGTTATTGGTATGTATGGTATATATGTTAGCTATACTCAACTTGTATTTGTTTATTGCTTCTGTTCATAGGATTATTTGCTTACGTGAAAAATTGTTGTGTCAACATTATACGTCATCTGAATAAAGAGAATGAACATGATGTTTACTACGGCTGCACACTTGAGTACACTCCTGCCGGAATATAAGGTAATTGCCCAAGTCAATGCTTGCAAAATTTAAATAGAACTATATTTTACCTCTGTTATTTGCTTTAAACGTATCAACTCTGCCAAAAAATCTCTCTTTAACTTTCATGAGCAGTGAAGGTTGCTTTAGCTCTGTTGGACGGTAAGATTCAATCATATCTATGCCTTTTTGGATATGAAAGGGTTGCGGACGTAGAACTTTTTCAAAAACGACAATACTATCATAAAATGAAATTCCATTTATGTGCTTTGTTATTTCATTTAATACGATTTTCCGTTTATCGGGAACATGTCCTTCATAAAGAGAGTCAATCAGATTTTTAGCGTATTCAATGAATGTATTTGCTTTTTTAAGTCCTCCATGAAACTCATGCCAATACGAAGTATGGGTATCTTCTACAAGATAACTTCCTCCTTCCCTGACTTTTAAATATAAATTTTCAAAGGAAACAATCTGTTGATTCATTGTATGACCACCGTCATCAATAATAATATCAAGAGCAGGCACTTCCCGTATGACTTGTTGGAGAAACCGTTCATCGCTTTGAGAACCAATAAAAATTTTTATTTTTTCCTCTTCAAGTTTCTTGCATTGTGGATTGATATCAATTGCATAGACATTCACTTTGTCACCGAAATATTTTTTCCAAAGCTGCAGCGAACATCCATGTGATACTCCAATTTCAAGAAGATTTATTTCTTGTCCAATGTATTTGGAAAAGTGTTTTTCATATATGTCTAAATAGTGGTCCCATTTGTGAATGAGCTTCCCCTGGTGACTGTAAAAAAGCTCCCTAAATTTATCAGAACTCATGATGGTTGTATTAGCTGTATTTAAAGTTAACAATCTTAAACAGAATTCCTGTTAAGAAATGTATGTGTTACTATTAAAAGCATATGCATCAGCAATTTTAATGAGATGATACAATAGCAACAATGCTTCTAGCATGCCTGCTGTATATTTACGCCTTCTCTGGCACACTACCACTCTGCTGTTAAAGGCTACTCTTCTCCGTTGTTTTCTTACCCCTTACTATATCGAAAAAGACGAAGGGTATACGGCTTAGATACGGCTTAGATACGGCTCTGGTAGGGAGTAAGCACCTTTATACTTACCGCTGACAGATACCTGTTATTTCCTGCCTCTTGGTCAGCATTGAATATAGTCCCCTGCACAGGTGAGACTGCTAAATCTTTTGACACTCTCTATCAACCTTCACCCCTTCGTATAAGTATGTTTCCCAAGCATTTTTAAGGATTTTTCTATATACAATCCAACCACTATTGATCGGCAGACAGCAACAATAGCTTTAATAAAGCCGTTTTTAAGCATAAAAGTGATAATATAAAATTTTGTTTATAATTCACTTAACACGTACTGAGACAGAGTGTAAACTGTGCAAGTAAGCCTTAAATCTTCTACATTTGCACGCTTTTTAAACAAAAAATACGTTTAAATAACTGTACAAAGTTGTTGCATTAAAACTTTTTGATTAGTACCGGATCTAATGCTGCTTTGTATTTGTATAAGCTGGGGCAGTATTATTTTAATTACGTTTTAAAGCCTTTGGCTTTGCTAAAATCATTATGAAAAAAATCATTTTTTTAGGGCTTCTGCTGTTTTCCTGTTTTTATGTATTGTATGCTCAAACCTTACCTGCCAATTTTTCGAATATTAAATCATCCTCTATCAGTGATAATCAACTCAATCAGATTATCCAGCAAATGACTGCTGCCGGCTATAAGCCCGGACAATTTTTTGAGCTTGCGGTAGCAAGGGGGATGAACCCATCGGAGGCTACCCTGATACAGGAACGCATTAATAAGAAAGCACCTACCCAAAACAACAGTAACGATTCCACAACAGTAAATGATAATTATAATAACCGTAATAATTATAATGGCCGTAATTATGATTACAATAACAGCGATACATTAACTGCTGATTCTACAAAGCGCAAAACAGCAAAAGATAGTTCCAACGCAAATACTAACCCCAACCAGTTGCAGTTGTATGGTGCAGATATCTTTAGCAACAGCAATCTAACCTTCGAGCCAAATTTACGTATTGCTACCCCAGTAAACTATATCATAGGTCCTGACGATGAAATTGTTGTCATTATTTCAGGTTACCAGGAGTATAATAATCGCTTTAGAGTAAATCCGGAAGGGTTTATTTCCATTCCCAATGTAGGTGTAGTGTATGTGGCAGGATTAACATTTGAAGAAGCATCGAAACGAATCAAAGACAAGTTGACAGCTAATGGGTATAGCAATATACGCACCGGCTTAACCAAGGTAAATATTTCTCTTGGTTCCATCCGCAGCATACGTGTAACGCTGATTGGCGAAGTGAAAAAACCAGGCTCCTATACATTACCATCGCTGGCTACCGTATTTAATGCTTTGTATGCTTCAGGCGGGCCAAGCAACAGAGGTTCTTTCCGTAATGTTGAAGTTATCCGCAACAACCGGGTAGTGGATACTTTAGACGTATATGACTTTTTGAACAGTGGAGACTTAAGCAGGAATATCTTACTTGCAGACCAGGACATCATTCGCGTACCAACTTATGTTAAGCGCGTAACCATGAAAGGCGCATTTAAGCGTCCGGGCATTTTTGAAGTAGCAAACGACGAAACCTTGCAGAACATTATTGATTATGCCGGGGGCTTTACAGACGAAGCAGTGACTTCTTTTATATCTGACGTACAAATTGTGGGCGCACAGCGACGCATTGTGGATATACCAAGCAGTGAGTTTTCTACCTTTACACCGCAAAATGCCGATGTATATACAGTTGATACCATTCAGGACCGCTACGAAAACCGTGTACAAATAAAGGGTGCTGTGTTTGCTCCGGGAAGCTATGCATTGCAGCCGGGCATGACACTGAAAGAATTATTAGAAAAAGCGAGAGGAGTAAAAGAGGAAGCTTATCTGAAGCAGGGCTTTATACGTCGCCTGCAGAGTGATTATACACCGATGGCTATTAATTTTAATGTAGCCGATGTGCTTGCCGGAAGAAGCAATGTAGTATTGCAAAGAGAAGATGTGGTTAATATCTTATCGAATTTTGAACTACGTGAAAACTTCGATGTAACAATAGATGGAGCTGTAGCCAAGCCTGGCAATATCCCATTTATAGACAGCCTTACGCTGCAGGATGCCATTTTACAAGCGGGCGGCTTAACCATTGGAGCTGATAATAATTCTATAATGAT
>Ga0181463_1000266_pt1 | contig 13694 bp, 10 predicted proteins | sample InSIn1gowninarea_FD_119071 | JGI IMG/M metagenome (GOLD analysis project Ga0181463, IMG submission 119071) | Clean room microbial communities from NASA Spacecraft Assembly Facility at Jet Propulsion Laboratory, Pasadena, California, USA -... ... | reverse complement strand
GGTCTCCAGCATGAGTCCGGCGGGCCGAGCGACCTCGACAGGACGCGAGCACGATGTATCTTGGTAGAAGGATTACCTCCGTACCTGACGATTAGCTTGCCCCCTCTCTGCGCCATTCCGCTCTCCAAAGATTCGCTCCAAGCTCGTCGAAGCTGTCCATGCGAGATTGATGGGTTTGCTGAATAAACAGTACCTAACCATGGAACCATGGAGTTAGTACCTGCGCTAACTTGAAAAAGGCTAACACCCTTCTCTTTTCGAGCCTTCCATGCGACGTTCCTGCATATTTGGGAGAAGGAAGATCTCGCTTTCGGAAATTTTAATCGTCTGGGCCGTCTGATAGACAATTGGTCCGAGGTAATCCTTCTACCAAGATACATCGTGCTCGCGTCCTGTCGAGGTCGCTCGGCCCGCCGGACTCATGCTGGAGACCGAAAGCTTCTCCTCCGTGCTATTGCAGAGAAATGGTCATCTTCCACTACAGTGGTTTTGTCAGCATCACAAGGTGACGTAACTAGATTGCGTCTTTTAGCTTTTCACAGAATAGAATGAGGTGGACGTAGCCCTAGCACTGGATCCAAATGATGCCAACTGCTCCTAAAAGTCTCTTCGGCTATAACGAAACGGCTATAAATAGATATACAAGCCTGCTGCTATAGCTATTCAAACCCCTTCTAGAACATATACGAACCTCTCACGGAACGTGCATGGTCCTTTTTCGCGTTCCCACCACATACACCTCCCCGCCCCCTTCAGACTTCTCCGCAAGCCTGAAATCTCATGTTTCGATCCTTGGGGTTTTTGTTCAACAATGGGGATATACTCAAGACCCGCCGCGTGTCGTTTTCTGCCAGCTAGACCACTTTTCGCTTGTCTTTTTTGATATTCGTGGTGTCTCCAAGATTGATTGACACGCTGAAATCTTAGACCGGAGGATGCTGTGAGGCCAATATAGTGCCTAGGACCGCCGCCATGAGAGAAATGCCTAATAAACAAGGTACTGTGGTTGATGGTGAACCTTAAAGCTTTACTGTTTATAGAAGTAGTGAACTTCAATGCCATACCTTTTCTCCGTATTTCTATTCGTTAGTCTCGAGGCCTCGAGAGCACGGAATTCTCCCCATTGGACTGACGACCAAGACTTCTCGTACTGATCTCGCGCATGTCATGCAACAGGATGGTTTGATGGATCGATTTACGGGGTATCAAGACAATCTACACAAACCCCTCAACTCACATCTTCTTCGCCCCAATCTACACTCTCGCATCCCCATTCGCAAGCGTATCCAACTCCTCAACCGCAGTCACAAACCTCTCCACCCCGGGTCTCTCCCCTTTCTTCTCTGTAGTCTCCCCCTTCTCATTCCCCTTACTATCCATCCCATCAACAAGCACCCTCTTCCCCCTAATCTCCTCAATACTCTTCTCACTCACCACATCCCCACTCAACACACCAACCTTCACACCCATCCCCTCTTCCTTCTTCTCCCCCCTTCCTCCGCACCCCCAACAACATCCGCAATCCCCTCCCCCTCAGGACAATCCACACTCTGCAACGTCACCGTACTAGCATTAACCTCCCCTTCCTGACCCTTCACCCTGAGACTAAACGGATACGCTATGCCGCCTCGGAAAGGTCTCGTGGTATTCGTATCCGTGGGCGGGACCACCGTGTCGCCGATGACCCCGCCATCCATGCCCATTGGACTCTGCGGGCGAGACATGTCTTGCACGACGATGTCCGGGTTGGGCGTTGTGGGCGCGGTCGGGAAGGCGAGAGTGGGGGAGGGGACGCCTAGGGAGGAGAGTTCGCTTCTGGGGGAGTGGAGGGGGCTAGCTTGCCGGGTGGATAGGCGTTCGCCTGTGCGTTCGGGGGCGAGGGGAGTGGCTTCTGCGAGGCCGGGAACTGGGGGTGCGAGGCTGGTGAGGTTTTCTAGGGAGTTGCGGATTTGGCCTTGGTCGGTGACAGTGCGGGAGCGGGAGCGAGAGCGTGATGGGGATTTGGCTGGGCCGGGGGAGAGGCCGCTTCGGCGACGGGATTTGGAAGGGCGTTTGGAAGGTTCTGTTGAGGTCTTTTGTGCTTGTTGTTCTTGTTGTTGGTCTGAAGTGCCGTCTGTGGGTGCGGGTTCTGCGATGGATCGAGTGGGTTCCATGTCTGGTGCTTTGTCTGCTTGTTCTTCGCGCTCGATCTGTGAGATGTTATGTTAGCGTAGCCTTCGCAATGCCTCGAATGACTATAAAAGGGATAACAACTTACAGTAACCTCATCATGTTTACTACCCCACAAACTCCACATGGCCATTCCCCAACTCTTCTTCTTCGCCTTCTCGGCCTTCATACCCTTGACCCTGCGTCCCGCTAGCGCTGTCGGGGGTGGAGTCTCCCCGTCAAAGCCCTCGTACCCCTTCTCCATATCCTTCACGCGCTGTCTCTGGATCTTGAGCTTCTGCTTAGAAAACTTGCCGTTCCATTGTTCCTGCGCTTTCATCCATTTGTTGACGGGCCCAGACTTAGGCACCCCGATATCCGCAGTCGCCATGTTGAGGGCTACCAGTTCTTCTTTGGCGGCCAGGGGATGGATGCGGCCGTGACGATCGACACGTTGGCGGATCATGTGGTGCTCGAATGGAGGAAGGGGATCGCCTGCTTTGCCGACTTGTGTTCGCAAATCTTTGACTTCGTCGAGCGGGGTGAAGCCGACGTGCTGGGCGCTCTGTGGCATGGAAAGCTTGATATCCTCGGGTGACGGGTTTTCGGCAATGGTGGCGGCTGATGAGGCAGAGGAGTCTTTGCTCACGACAGATATGCTATCGTCGTCCATGATGTCTATTGAAGTCTTCTGTGCTCGTGCGAGAGCCCACGCGCCAAATTGAGCGATGCTCCGATACATATGCTTTGCGGGTCGGGTGAAGCTGAGTGTAGGAGCAACATGGCAGAGATCATCCCATACTTGAAGTTGCACGTTCGTCGGACGATACTCCGCGGCCTGGGCTTGGATCTGTTCGAGAGTCTGATGGTTAGATGGAGGAGGCAGGTACGCCAATGGCTGTGCTGCCTTGTGTGCGATGTAGACCTGTTCATCATGCAACAACTCTCCGCCCCCTGTTAATACGAGCAAAGGTGGGAGACCGCCTAGTGACGGCTGCAAAGCTGGAGATACCAGTGGGTGTGTAAGGAGGTGATTGGCAGCATACATCTGAATCTGATCCTTGATCTCGATGCGCTTTCCATCAAGCTGAACAGCGAGTATAGATTTAGGGCCAATACTATACTTTCCATCGGCCGAGACAAAGACGTCTGCACGTTCGCCTAGCACCTTCTTGGTCGCGTCTTGGTCTGCCTTGGACAAGGAGAAACCTCGAACGCGATCCTTCTTCTCCTCTTTCTGCTCTTCTCGCGACACCCTCTTAGAGGAATCGTTCGAAGAGGGTTCTTCTTTCTTGGTCCCGTTCTGCGACTTCCTCTCGTAGGCGAGCAGGTCATCGGCATTTGGCGGGGGCCAGCTCAGGCTCGGCTTGTGGACGAAACCGTGTGCGGGGATGTAGTCCATCTTTCCATCACCGTTCAAACTCGGGAAAGAGTGAGTTAGATCGACCCAAGGACTAATCAGGATAGCACCAGCAGGAAGAGGGATGCCCTGGTCTCGCAGCAGCACCAACATGCTCAGCACCATGCCTCCACCGGCGCTGTCTCCCGCCAATATGATGGTCGACGGGTCGTGCTTCTCCTCAAGCAATTGCAGATACGTCGCCAGACAGTCGTGCAGCCCGCAAGGAAACGGAAACTGCGGCGCAAGTCTATATCGTGGCGCTAGAACCCTGGCCTTCAGCTTTCTCGCATGCCGCTGCATCTGATAACGATGCTCGTCCACGCTGCCAAAGTAATACGCGCCGCCATGCACATACAGCATTATCCGCTGTCCCTTGACGTTCGCACTCTTCTTGCGCTCGGCATAGTCCTTGCGCATCTCAATCCACTCGGCCTTGAGCGCGCTGTTGTCCCGTCTCCACTGCCACCACGTCCTGCCGCCCACGTCCCTAACCCCCTCGGGCCCCAACTGCGCTTGTATGTACTCTGCCGACCGCGCCAACTGCTCCACCCCTATCTCAACCTCTTTCGAGTGAACCCACGCGGGGACGGGCACCCATTGCGACGTGAAGGCCTGCAGCTCATCGACGGTGTGAAAGGACGCATAGTGCAGAAAGCGGCGAATCAGCTCGAGGCCCTCGTGGTACGATATGTGTGCCGTCGGCTTCTCGCGCAGGGGCTTGCGATTGAAGTAGTGCGAGAGGTATGTCTCGATGACTTTGGGCGTTACGGCGGATGCGACCGTGATTGTGTTTACGGGCATGCTGGGTCGAGGTTAACGCGCTGTGGGTCGGCGCGTTGTTATCGTAGGGAATATAGGGGGTAGAAATGATCAAGCATGTCTCCAATGCAGGCACAGAGAAGACTAGAAGACAAGAGTCAGATTAGGAGCGCGTGAGTGTAGAGAGATGTATGTGTGTGAGATCGATCTGCGCAGCTCAGGGTGCAAATCTGGGGGAAGCTTGGGCGGTTACGTCATTGCGCATCGAGACCCTGGATTTAACCTCTAATCTGGCAATAATAATTAAACACATTTCCATCCTAACGCCCAATTGAGTACCTCGTCACCCAATCCGTTCACCCTGCTGTTTGTCTAGTTCAGCTCCACCAAGGCGACTGGCAGCGTGTGAAATTCCTCCTCCGCCGCATCGCCTTTCCCAGTCTTTCCATTCTCCTTCTTTCCATCCCCCTCACCATCCCATTCTCCAATCAGGTCTCCACTGTCCTTATACTTCCTCAACGCCCTCGCCCAAGCCCGGTTCCAAGCATCGGCATCACACCTCTGCCCAACGCGCTTGATCCTCCTCAAATAATCCTTCAACCCAACAGCATCTCCCGTCTTCGGATCTCTGACCTCTTCCTCTTTCCAACCCAGCAACTTCCTCTCAAACCAATTAATAGTACACCACCCGCAGCTCGTCTCATTGACACCAGGCCCATAGCTCCGCTGCGGCACGCGTCGGTTGTTGTAGTACTGCACATTATCGCACATATCCGCCACGCTACGGTACTTGTACCGCGAGTATTCTGAATAGCTTCTGTTGCTCTTCTTCTCGAAAATGTCCAGGCCTTCGAGATTGCCGGCGTTCATGCCGTCGACAATGTGCCAGTCTTCCCACATGACGGTCGTGCAGTACTGCGCTTGCTGCCAGTAGTAGTTAGATGTAGGCTCTTGTCGACACGTATGTCGCAAGCGGTCCTTGATGGTAGTAACCGCTGCCAACGGGCCCTCCTCCAACTCCGGATCCATCGAAAACGGGCCTTGGTAAAATGTCATGTCGAACTTATCCTCCTCGGTGCACTGACTCGAAATGAGGTCAAAAGCTCGCCAGATATCCTGCGTACATCTCGGCGTGCAAATAGCTTGGCTGTACATGCTGATATCCGGATCGAAGAGCGCATGTTTTCCGTTATCCCAAGATCGGTTCCAGATTTTTTCGTGGCATTGGATGTGATTGAGCTGATTGAAGGCCTGGTGGCAGGCTATCGAGGCCGTAGAAGCCAGATATGGGTACACTCGCGGAAAGTCGAGGCGCGAATTCGACGACTCCCAGGCGTTGCTGAAGGGGAGACGGGTGGTTTGCTGCCAGCGCCATTGGGTGCAGCCCCGACAGCTCGAGCTCTTGTGCTGTAGTTCTACGGCTAGGATACCCGTAGAAGTCCCCAGGCCGACGGCAGCTAGGAAGAAGAATAAGAACAGGAGCCAGAAGATGATGTTGCGCCAGTTGCGAGGCTTGCGAGGCGCATCCCAAGAGTCGTAGTGGCGGCTTGTGGAACGCCGGAAGGGGCGCCATTGCACGAGCTTGTGGTACCAGCAGTATACCGGGTTGGAGGATGGAGGTTCGTTGCCTCGACTTCTTTGGGAGAGGAGTGGCGCGGAGCCGGTGTATAGGTCGTCATTGTCCTCCATGTCGATACTGGTCCGAGGATTCTCTACGCCGTCATCGATTTGCTCGGTCTGGGGAACCGCCGTGTAGCCTTTGGCAGAGGATCCGGATGGGCCGGCCATGCTGTCGGGAAGGCTCTTGATGAGGAGCCAAGGAAATGGTGTAGCAGAAGCAACAGTATTGAGGCAAGGGCGAACGCAAAGAGGGAAAGAAGAAAAGAAATGAACAAAACCGAGGAGAGCAAACCCGAGCTCGGCTCGTTTTTATCAAATCTTGACGGGATTCGATCGACGCGGCGCGACGTGGGGCAGTGAGGTCGCCCAGGCAGATTCCGCCCGTATGTGAGGCTGTGCTGGCGGAGCAACAGTACGCCTGAAACATTACTCCTGTACCAAGCCATGACTGCCGATCCTTCGATTGGCTATGCTCTTGTTATCGTGCTGTGACAGGCCAGTCAAGTTTCTAAACGGTCCCTGCTGCGGGGTGTCGTCGTGTGATGGTGTGTGTGTGTGTCGACGGCCAGGCAACAGCGAGTAAGGAAGGGTAGTGGTAATGGACTGATGTTTTAAGACTTCGCCATTCACATCTAGAATAAGATACCGACAGTAGTTTTTTACGTATCACACATGAGTGAGGAGAATGCTAGTAGATATCTGGTATTCTGCCGATTTGGTGATCGACGCCTATCGACCTGTGTCATGTATTTCTGTTTGGACACAACCATTATATTAAAGGCAGCGCGAAAACATCAGCGCATCATGGCCCCAACCTTTTAGATCTATCGTTCCTGGAAATCATCTTCTCGGCCAAGAATTTTCATGGATAATGTAATGTTCATTGCGCTGCGCATGCGTTTCAATCCGAAAACGCTGGTATCTATATCTCTCATAAACCATCTCTTACCCACCCATCCCATGCATCCATCTATAATACCCACTAACCAAATACAATAGAGCCTCCCAAGAGCTAAACCCAAACAAAAGATACTCATTCCCGCCCAACAAGCATCTAAGCCTTAACATAAACCCACCACCCCCCAAACTCCCAATACGCCTTGTCAAATTCACTCGCCTTCTCCGCCACCCAATCACTACACGTCCCCGTACACTGACTATTGCTACCGAACACGCTCTGCGTGCCAGCCCAATCTCCACAGAGATCGATGTTCGCAATGATGCTTTGGTTCTTGAAATGCGATCCAATATCGCATTCGAGGTTTGGGAAATCCGCGAGCGCCGTCGGCCATGTACTCGGATCGGGTTGCTTGTTTGTGATGTCTGAGGGGATGGATGAGTGGTTGAACATCCACATTCGGATTCCCTCGCTTCTCAGCTCCATGGCATAAACGCCTCCGCCGTTCTGGTTGAAGGCTGCGCCGAAGGTGTTGGAGGGACCTTGGACACCGCACCCTGAGTTGCCATTCGTGCCGTTGTAGCAGTTGTATGTGAGGGCGGAACCTGTCTGTTTCCTCTTGCGGTCTTTTCCGATCTTGCAGTTCTTGCTTGTGTGCAGAGTCATTTGATTGCCTGTATCGCCCATGTTGACGGATTCCATGACGTCGATCTCGCCGTTTGTAGGCCAATTGGAGGGGTCGGTGAGCCAGAGAGCGGGCCATGTCGCGCAGCCGTAGGGAGAGTGCAGGACGTCGAAGATGAAGAGGCCGGTGTTGTATTGTTTTTTGGAAGTGATGCGGACGCTGCGACGGCCAGTCGTCGCGTTCTTGTCCGAGGTGTCGACTTTCAGGATGACGCTCGATCCTGTCGATAGTGTGGAAGTCGAGGCGCTCGAGTTGTCGACGCTGGTGAGGTTCTGTTGCATGGAACCTTGCGAGTCGACGTAATGGACGAAGCCATGTGTTGGATCGTAGCCAGTGAAGTAGTCGAATTGGTCGAAGAATGTGTCTCCTTCGTCTGCAAGACGGTTTAGCTGCAATCAATGCCTTTACTTAATGCTGGTTCTTACATGTATCTTGTAGCTTATAATTGATCTTGGAATAGTTGGGATAAGCGTTCGCCCTTGCCCCCAATACACCGCCCACGACGGCCCCGACAATGACAAGGATGAAAGCAGTGGCAATAGCTGTCCATGTTTTCCATCCCCATGTTCGTGGGTTGAACTTCGATGGCTCCTTTGTAGATGATCTGTCCGGCAGTGCACTACTTTGATATGGTGGTGCTGGCGAGCTGGGTAATATTGTCGATGATGCAGGCTGTTTCTCTGGAGTATACATGACGAAGGACTAGAGGCGAAAGCGCACCAGCACTCTCAAAGCCAAATGAATGGACACTTGTAAAGAAGCCTCTCGGGAAAGATGGGCTCTGCGACAGTCGACCAGACGACTTGTGGAATGTAATGTAGAGCGATGGATGAAAAGCGAACGTCAAGATGCGGAGACACAGCAGCGATAACGATGGAATGATTCAACGCGCGGAAAGGGAAAGGACGCTAGGAAAAACTGTTATCGGACCTGCCGTATACAAATACAATGGGTGATGGTGGTGCGTGGTTGCTGACGCGAGGCGTCCCCACCCAAAGCGGTCGATGTTGAGGCGCGACCCGTTTTGAAGTGGACCGTGTCGACGCGGCTTCTGACGCAGACTTACTGATCTAGTTAGAGCATCACACGTTTCCATCGTGCTTTGATAGACTACAATCTAGATATTCGAAACAAGTAGAGTTGTGCTTGCTGTTCTCATTGCTGCATCTCAGTCACCTCAACGACTGCAGATGGAACCATGGGCAGAAGTAGGTTCGATTCGCTGAGGGTTACGGCCGCGTCAGAGAAGTGCTCAGCCCCAATTTTCGATACCGCGACTGTATGTACAAGGTAATTGCTATCGTGATACCCACAAGAATGGTAAGCCAGATGGGTATGTCTTAATGAGCCCTTGTCTTCGGCCCGTCGGAGATTCAGAGGCGTCTATTCTCTTCAATTCAGAAGCTTTCGCACCGCCGTTTCCATCCAGAGTTTCGTGTATAACCGATGCGCGTACTGGAATCTCCATGGAAGAGGTTGCGCGTCCTTTCCGTCTGCCGCTGTGTTTATGAAAACGCTCTTGAGGTGGAACGTCGCCGTCTGCTCTTTCTCGTCGGTTGTGACTTCCATTGAGAACAATCCGTCACTCGGTCGCGGCTCCTGATTGAAGGGGGTGTCACCACATCTCACGATAACCTGGCGCAGCCTTCAGTTAGCATCAGAACGCATTCGGTCGTCCTCATTTCCCCCCGGTTGTGACCCGACAGGCTCTCCAAAGAACTCTTTGGATACTGCAATGCGGAATCATAGCTCACCTTCTCATTATCATGCTGCAACACCTCAAAATGATCCGTAATCTTCGTCCCAACCTCATACCCACTCTTCGCCAGCTCCTCCCTATCCCAAAGATGATCCTCCCTGCCCGGCAACGCCCTGTATTTCCTTTCTAAATATCGTCTCTGATACGCATATCCCAGCCCGCTCCACACGCCCCTACAGAAATCTGTCGTGAGCTGTGCTTGATCTCTCGACTTCAACTGGCTCAAGGGCACAGTCCGCACCGCGTGATCTATGCATACTGGTGGGTTCGACGAAGGATTGTGTTTTCGGGCGACTTCGGTTTGGAGGTCGGGGGTTGAGGGGTCGTAGGGCACGAATGTGGTTTTGCGCGTGTAGATTTGGAAACCTGTGTAGCCGATCGCGACGTTGGCGATGCCGCCGCCGAGGAAGCCAAGGAAGATGCCGAAGGCGCGTTTTCCGGGCGGCAGGCGATTGATTTGCTTCAGTGGCGGAGGGGGCGCGATTGTATTCATCGCGAGTGGAATGAGGGGTTTTGGGAAGAAACTGAGAGCGATTGGATCTGAGGAGAGCTTGCGATGGGCTGATGGGTTGATGGGGCTGTCCCAAGCTTGGAGCTTGGGCGAAATTGTGGCATATCGGCGTTTTGGCCGGTCGGCATTTGACTCGGACCTGTTTAGCCGGCACACGCGAAAACTGTTTAGTTTAATCTCAATATAGCTCAAGGATCTTACACGTTACCGACGTTTGAGCTTTTGAGACTTTGTTGGGGTAGAGGTGAGGCTTGTCGCGCCACTGTGAGGATGATTTTGAGCATATAGATTTTCCAAGCCAATGTATCTTTATCAATCATAACAAGGTCTTGTGGTCTAGTGGTATGATTCTCGCTTAGGGTAGCTAAGCAAACTTGCGAGAGGCCCCGCGTTCGAATCGCGGCAAGACCCGATGTGGATAATTTCATTTTGTTCATTTTTCCTCATCAACTACTCACATTCCTCATTCTTTTTGCAATTCCAAATGATACCTTATCTAGAATACTTGGTGGACGCCAGATATAGCTAAACTACTGCTCTATTGGGTGTCATTGGGTGTTTACAGTATGAAACATACTTTTTGTCAGAATGCAAACACCGTCTATCTATCTTGACAGATAACAATAGCTACTTCACAAAACTGTTCTAACCGCTATAATAGGCTCCTTATCTCCTAACGTATGTGTAGTCATGGCGAGGAAAGCCTTTTGGAGCCGTCACTTGACTTACAGGATGTGATATGTTGTACACTACATGCCAATCAATCTTGAAGACACAAAATAAGCTAGAACAGAGATATTGACTTGGCCGACAGAGAACGACAGGCTGACTTTGCTGGATACTTGTCACGATCGATTATACCATAGGTATATCACGTCGTGAACAACCCAAGGATGACTGCGATTTTCAGACTTGCGGAGGATCTGCAACATTGAGGCGATGAGACAGACAACATAGAAAGTCAAAGTCGTCCAGGTTGGGCATATGTGTTACATAAAACACCGCGGTCGATGTGTTTCAATCTTCTTGAGTCTATAAGTTGGGAATGAATGATGGCGCCAGTTTGAGCGAGAGCATCTTTCAGATTGAAGTAGGTTAGAGGGATACACGATGACGCTTTGGTGGGTAGTAGCTGTAGCGATAGCTCATACAGGACCTATCTGCCGACTTGTCGCTCCAAATTGCGGGTTTTTCTTCAGATGATCCCAAGTAATAGCCTGCAGTGCAGCCGTTTCAACAGGATGTAGTAAAACGGTCCAGGCAGACCTGAGCCTGTTGCTAGGGCGTGACGCCTGCTGCTTGATGGGGCAATCTGTGGGTGCAACCCGAAACGTCAATTCGATGAAATCTAAAGGCAGCACTGTATTGTGACACAAGTTCGAACTGCTGGTGACAAGGTCAAGTGTGACTTGCTTCGTGGTCTTGCTTAGAGGCGCCCAGTAGAGCTTCATCCTTGTGTGACACCAGCCCCCGCGGTAAACGGCGATATCGCTGCAATCTATTGAGACGCTGCAAGCATATGTCTCGTTCTCTTATGAGACGTATGATAGGGGCGCAGTTCGTACAGTCGAGTCGAGATCCGAGGCAGAACGAGTAACCTGAGGGCTCGCCTTTAGGCTTCCAACCTTCGTGTACCATCGCGCGAGACACTGTCCTCGTAATCTTGGAGGGCCGCGGAGCAGACGCTCACAGGAAGCTTGCTGATATGCCATGAAGGATTCGGATTCGGATTCGGCACCCTCTGTACCCAGGAGGCACAGTTGATGACATATGGGCAGTTATGTGATGTCGTTTGCACGTCGAAGCGCTATATATCTATAACCGTGCATGGGCGTCTACATAGATGAAGATCACATCGGTGAGGTTGCTGCAGCCTCGTGGTAGTTCTACCGGAAGGAGTTGACGAGCAGACGGTCCGTGAAGGGTTCCTGCAGCTCCAGCGGCTAGATCAGGGGGTGGCCCAAGCGCATTTCACGGACTTCGCAACGTCTCAACTTCATAAGATTCCCGTCATCACCAGCAGCTGACCACTAACTGCGCCAACGTCGTTGCTTGTTGGGCTAGAGCGGGGACTCGCCTGTTCATTGCTATGCTCGCCATGCAGAGTCGCCTCCTTCAGCCACCTCGACCTTCCTGTTGAAATGAACACAACGCGAGCGGCTTTCTCCTGCATGCAGGCGGTCATGAGGGTTGGAAGGCGCTAAAGTGACGGTTCGAGTCGCCAGTCTTTTCGAGAATCAGTCCACCTTCTTCTGCATTTTGTCTAAGAGCACTACACTCCTAAAAAGACCAACACCTGAACCTTTGACGAATTGGCGTTGTGGCACAGGACTTGCCCCGTTGATTTGTCCGCTGTGGCACATGTCCTTAGCCGGGTAAAAGCATTCAAAGTTCTACTCAGGAAAATTCCAACGTCTACCTAACGCCCTAGCCGCTATTGCTATCGGAAATAATTCCCAGTCCATTTGGAGCGACTGTTAGGCAGTCCGCCTCGCACCCCGTTAGAAAGTTCTACAGCACCTGCATTTGGCTGGATCAGCCAATGGGAGCTAGTTGTAGCCATGCGTCGCTCGATACTGCGAGGCTCTCCCAAGGTGCTCACGCGGTGTCCGTACGCGCCTTCAAGCCTGCAGCGTCTCGACATCACTGTATGTTCTCTTGAGCGATCAGATAGCCCAGGATAGTCCCTCAAAGATCAGTGTCTCCTACTGAGGATGGTAAGGATTCGGAGGCATCCCTACAGAAAAGGCTCCTTGAGGCGAGGAGAAGCTCTCGCTAGTCAAGTCCGGTGTTGCGCTCGAGCTCACATCGCCACGGCCCCAAACTGGGGCCAACACCCCTGATCGATTCTGAATGCCGGACTTACACACATCGAATAGCGCGTTGCGTTATCCCACACTCACGGGTCGCACCGAGTGGAAGAGGTCAAACACTGATTGAAACAGTTTAGCTCCAAGATCAAACCCATCTCTTGGGCGGCTGGTCCCCACATCTATCAAGCTTATATTCTCGCTGCACCGAGTTTAATCCAAGTGGAAACTAAATACAGTTCGCCCATATGGCCGGCCCATCATCGAAGCTAACACCGCCGCACTGAGCCACAAGCTTGGCCGTTTTAATCTACCACTGTGTGGTACAGCAAATCCTACGCTACATCTTCCACCTGTTATCAACGTAATCAATAGATATCCTTGGGGTGTGCCTGCTCATTTTTGGAGATGTGCACATGGAACAGCCGTGGAGACAACCACCTCCGGTGAGTCTACATCATGAGAACCTGGAGACATACACTGACAAATCTAGGGTACGATCTCGAATTTCGAAGACCCTGCATTCCTAGGCGTACCAGTACTGGTTGCAGCTGGAATCACACTGCCACTTGTTCTTATTTTTGCCACTGTTCGCACATATGCATCCATTCTTGTCCGTAGGAAATGGAAGTTCGAGGACTGTTAGTAATGTTTCCGTGGAGGTTTACCGTCCTGCTAATCACATCTAGATCTTTACATTCTCTCGTGTGTATGTTCGATGAGGATTATGCACGCTGTCACAATTCTAAGCAGTAGCAGGCGACCGGCATTGCGTTCATTGCCTTCTCTATATCAAGTAAGCGTCTTGTTCACTTCAAAACTAGTGTTTTGGACTGACCCTTCCGGCAGTTGTAATGACGAGCGCAAATAGACACCATGCTTGGGACACTAAGGCAATGGCGGTACCAAAAGCCGCAATCTTGGTAAGTATCAAAAGTACGTCGCCTATACTTCCGTTTGGTGATTGACGATGACAGAATCTACTGGCCTTCTGGATTGCACTGGGCCCTACCTTGTGGCTTGTCGCGCCACTGTGAGGATGATTTTGAGCATATAGATTTTCCAAGCCAATGTATCTTTATCAATCATAACAAGGTCTTGT
>Ga0181463_1000264_pt1 | contig 13787 bp, 8 predicted proteins | sample InSIn1gowninarea_FD_119071 | JGI IMG/M metagenome (GOLD analysis project Ga0181463, IMG submission 119071) | Clean room microbial communities from NASA Spacecraft Assembly Facility at Jet Propulsion Laboratory, Pasadena, California, USA -... ... | reverse complement strand
CAGAGGATGCGTTAGCATGCTCGACTGTTAAGGCCGCCATCACCTTTAGGTGCTCGTCTGATAAGGCCGCCATCGAGAGGAGAGGGCCGCCATCGCCGCCATCGCCGCCATCGCCGCCATCGCCGCCATCGCCGCCATCGCCGCCATCGCCGCCATCGAGAGGAGAGGATGCGTAAGCATGACTTTTTTAGTTACTTATTTGAGAGCCCAATAAGTAAATTGAAATTTCTGGTTTGGTTGCTTATTTAGAGGGGCCCCCACCAAATAAGTAAATAAGGAGTTTCCCAGTTGAGCTTTATTCCCTGCGTTTGGTGCATGTTCTGTCCCACCCATACTTTATAGCTAATTTCCTTCGCCTATGACTCCTCCATCCATAGCTCACTAAGCTCTCCCATCTGATCTAGTTAGTAACCTAACCCCCTTAGAAATATATATATCCCATCGTGATATTTTGGGCTTAAATGCTAACCATGATTGATACTACCGAACTGAGTAACGTGATATGCCAGTCTTTGGTAAAGGAATTTGCCCACCACTCGCCGTTGCGACGAGATAATCTGATCGACCTCGTTTTTCCGGTACACCATTTGGCTCTTATGTTCTACCTATAGCTTCTTCTGTTCCATCGGACCACTAGGTTCTGTTGCTGCATCTTACTAATATCAACATTTTGAATATTCCCGCTACTGATAGGATTTCATTCCTACCTACATTCGATAGCCACTTTTTGCTACTTAATAATCTGCCTCAAGGATTTGTATCCGCTCGTAAGCATGAAGTACACTAATTGATCTGCTTTGATCCGCCAACACATTATTCCATAGCTCACTAGGTTCCCCGATTGATTCGATGGAGCGGTCTACTAATCAAATCTGAATAATGGTTGGCTAGTATCGACTGAGGGATCAAACTATTTGCCGCTGCTGACCAGTCACTATTTTCATTTCCACCTTGTAGCTAAGAACTATTTGTAGCTAACGCTAAGCTTTGCTTACACTCATGCTTTTGCTTTGGGGTAGGCGAGTAAGATTGCTTTGCTTTGCTTGGAAGGTGATCTTGCTTGGTATGCTTGGCAGGTGCGATTGCTTAATTGCTGGGGAGGTAGGCGAGTAGTGAGCTAGCGAGAATGGGTCTTGGGCATGTGAGATAGCTTGCTTGGCGGGATATCATAGCATTTTAGAATGCTTGCTGGGATATCATAGCATGTTAGAATGCTTGGTGTGATTGCTTGTAGGTTCGGTCAGTAAAATCAGTAAGTAGAGGTAGGCAGGCTAATGATAGCATGGCAGGTTAGATTGCTTGCTTGGACAGAGGATCACTGACCAATGTCTTTTTATTGATCTTTTTCTTGTAGGTTTCGTTCAGTAGAATCAGTAAGTAGAGGTAGGTGAGATTGCTTTACGGTAGGCTTATTCTCAGTCTGAATCAGTCTCATTCCCATAAAGTAGCAGCACGAGGGAAGGATGCTTCCCAGCCCAATAGCTCTGGTTGGGGTACAGCTTATCACCCACGAACTGAAGCTAGCGATGGTTCAGGTTCGTACACAGCATATCAGCCCAAAAATTGCTTTCGGTAACGGCTTATCAGCCCGACAACTAGCACGAGTTACGGTTGAAAGCTTATCAGCCCACGAACTCGCTTAGGAGGTTGCTATCTTCGTTCGGACACTTCTCAACCTTATACGATCGTTCGGTCACACGTATTAGAATACCCCACTCACTGTCGTTCCGCAACACCCAGTATTGATCCTTCTTCCCTTCGGTCAGTATAAATCCTACTATCCTTATCCTGTCTATACCGCTTCCAGCTGGCAGCTTCCATTCCAACAACACCAAGCGTAGGAGGAATACAACTGGCTCAATAGCAGCACGAGGTCCCGGATGATGGCCCAGGATCTTATTGTACAACAGGATAGCTTATAAGCCAAACTCTTATCGTACAGGATAGCTTATAACCCCAGCGCAGTGATCTCACGACCTCACGTACCACTTTCATTGCATGTTTCCTCTTATCACGCCACCCACTCACTCATTCCCTTTTCAATAGTTCTTTCTAAAGGATATATAGACAGATATTTCAGTCATTTTACTATTACTTAGCTTAGAGAGATACTCCAAAACACTTATATTACCTCCATTTACCAACGAAGGGCACTCACTTATTTCACCTACCCTTAACTGGAATAAGGTTATTCACTTCCTTAACCCTAATGCACCTGGGGCCACACCAGGGACATCACTGGAAAGGTAACTTACCTATTTTCACTTTACGTTCCTGGGAAGGTAACTGGGTTTACCCAACAGTAGACAGTTGACCCAATACATACATCATTCGAGATAATTAGAAAGCCCGTAGTTCCGGGAAAAAGAAAGCGTAATTACATATATAAGAGAATCAAAGAGCTAAAGTACTACCCCTCTAATCAGCCATCCCATCTAAACATACAGACCCTCTAGCCCAGCCCTACAACTTGCCTCTTCACCTCCTTACTGCCCACTTCGTTGATGAACTGGTAGTTGACCTATCCACTTGAAGTATGACCGCGCCTACTCATTCGTACAGGTTAGTTAGAAGCCCCTTCAAGGCCGTTTCCGTGGATAATAAAGTATCGCCACTCCCCGCCCAGCAAAAGATGATATCCTGCTGATCATAGATCATTTTTATGAACTGCCAATATTTCGAAATCAAAAATCTATTTGCGCGATGGGGATTTTCCTCGGACCGAATGAAACCGAGATTGATCTAAATGGAAAATAGTAAATGATAAGTTTCTTGAATAAGGCGCCTTAAAGGTATAGGTGCGTTCACTTGCATTATATATGAGAATATCCATTTCAACCATCATGCGCCACGCGCCTGTTATTTAGATATTTTCTTTTATACGGTGGCATAACTAAGCATATATACGTATATAATCTAATTCTATGTGTGTATTATGGGGGGTATGTGTGCCAAGAAGGGTATTAACTATAGTTCAGGAAGTTTAGGTCACGAACACCTACCTGCTCTCCAGGGCACCAGGTCCTCAGCTATGTGGGAATCGGCACCAGGGCATCAGCTATGTGGGTAATCGGGATCCACCATCGCTATACGTATCGGTATCAATCGCAATCGCTATCGCAATCACCATCGCTATCGCTTTGCTATGCGGTACGTGAACCGGGCGGGCTCAATCGCTCTGCGGGTAGACTGCATCACTATGGCCCTCGCTCTTGCTATGGGGGTGATCGTAACCTACCTCCCTCCTGGGGACAAGTACCACCTCGCTTATCGGCGACCACTGGCTATTGGCGAGTTTAATTTACTTATTGGGTGGGGGGGGCTCATACCTCGGTCGAGCGACTTCGTTTCAATTTACTTATTGGGTGGCCCCTCTCAAATAAGTAACTAAAAAAGTCACTAACGTACCTTATTGATCGGTTCGCAAACAGAAAAGAAGACATTGGTTCACAGAAGGCATAACAGTCAACATGGAGGCAATTCGTGCCGTAGCTTCTTATCCCCGTCCCCTGGTAGCTTCTTCCCGTGTTTGGTGGATGTGGCTTTCGGCAGATGTTGCGTGGGATCGCCTCTTTGGGAATATAGTAGAGCCTGCTCACTCACCTCACCTCAAGAATGAAGGTGAGGTAAGTTATTATGCTGCATGGTGTTATATATGCGTCGTAGATAGTGCTGAATATGGTGGTTACTTACCTAACATAATCAAAAAGACCGTGCTATACTATAGTAGGCACGCTGTGCGAAATAATGTAAGAATATAATCTAATATATAATAGGATCTTCCATTGAGGGAGATCTCCTAATATGACAGGTACCCGGCCTGGTACTTTATGGGTTGGTCTATAGCTAGGGAGGTTGGATGCATGCCTAGATTACTTAGCCTTGCATGCGAGTAAGTAAGGTGTGATTAGGTGGTATGCCTGGCTAATAGTAGGTTGAGTTTCTATGCTTGGTTGGAATACCGAGTGAAAATGAGAAGGGTCGGGTGAAATGGATTACGATATGACGAGAATCTAATATAAGAGGTATTGCGAAGTTCACCTTTCAGGATATGTCATGAGATGACACGAATGGTTGATCCCCCCTCAAACATAACGAAGTGGGGAATAGCGATATGCACATTCACCTGATAATGAATTGGTTGCGCTTGCTTGGTAAACTTACTGATCTCTTGCTTGGTAAACTTAGTGATCTATGGTGATGGTCCTTGCTTTAGGCTCTCTATCCAAGAAAGAATATCGGCTATCCAATCAAAAACCTATGGTCATGGTCCTGGGTTGGTATAGGCTATCCAATAAATAATCCACGGTAGTAATCTCCACTACTGACTTTCGATAGGCCACCCTACAAGCTACTAGCAATTCTCATCGTTCATAAACTAAACGTATCATGGCTCATCATAAGGCGCATATATCATAGTGCTTTCGGTAGTGATGGATAGTCAATTCGGTATCTCATATCTTGTTGAGGGACGAAGTATCAACTGAGGCGAAGCGAAGTTTAGAGACAGGACATAGACGAAAGAACCCCGACCTTAGGGAGGATGGTTGAGCCCACCTAGAGTTAGGTGCAAGGGACTATAACTAAGAATATCATAAACTACTACTGAGGATATATAGATAAGCATGGTGATGTATATGTCATCGATCGTCTTATGAAAGGTGGGGACCAAACTTTTGGGTGCATAAAAAAAAACCAAAATCTCACCATACCGAGGATCCTCCTATGAGATGGCAAAGAGGTGCTCATTACTCCCAAGAGTCAGAAATACTGAGTTGAGAAGAGGCCAGTGCATGAAATACTAAAGAAATGGGTAGTGACATCTCCACAACCAACTTTGATAGGGCGGTCGTAATACAAGTGCAAGGGAAACAAACTCTAATTTGACCTGACTCGGGCTAGGGTTTTTCCTCTCTCTCTGCGACTGACCTAATCTGTAAATGAAAGTCCCTCTGGTTGGTTGAAAGGATGTGACAATTGGTCCCTCTGGTCGGTAGGATGTGAGCGGGCAAGCGCTAATAGTAATTCGAGCAGTGACCATAACTACCAAGGACAAGGAGAATACAGAATCTATGTCGAGTTAAGAATGCTATTTGTCCCATAGCAGTAATTGGTCTTGTCTGATGGTTAGTCTAGTGAGCGTAGTAAAAGATTAATTGATGCTTCGTTCTCCCGGCTCTCTCGCGGACTGAATGCGGGAATGGGTATTAATTGTGCTATGGGACTCGTGCTATGTGAATCGGGATAAACTAGGGCCTCGTGCTAATTGGACTTTCTTAATCAACGCTATTGAGTGTATATAAAAATAGAAAAATCTATACCGTGTGGTGTGTGCGGCTATAGCTCTACGTTGTAACTCACTGAATACTCATGCATGGATTGTACCTCATCGCTCATGCATATCGTCGATAGTACCTCATGCATAACTCGAAGCTTATCATGTAACCAACCTCATCGTACCTCATTGTGGAAACCTCATTGTGTAACCTACCTCTACGTGTACCTCATCGTGTTATCTCTGAGTACTCAACGTGTAAACGCACCTCAATGTGTAACCTCTCATCGATCGTGTACCTCTACGTGTAGCTTAGAAGGAGTAGCCCTATGGAGTAGCCCGGGCCATCCAAGCGGAGTAGTCAAGCCAAGCGGCCCAAGCGAGTATCCCCGCCCAGCAATCGATTCCATCCCGGGAATTATAGAGAAACTTCATGAAAGGGAAATTTTGAATAATAAAGAATCCGTTGGAGTACCTGCGATATCTTTCCTTTAGACAGCTAATTAGACAGCTCAGTTAGTTGTGGGAGGGAGGGATCGTTGGAACTGCCTCCTTGGATTGAAGGAACTACAACCAGCAGACTCCGGCTTAGACCTTTATATGTTACGCCTACACGATTCATTCATGTAATGGGTTGACTTAACTGTGCTACCAACAACCTGGCTGCTGGCGGGCGGATTCAAAACCCTTTATATACTTGCTCTATTACCTCCACTTAGAGCTTTGCACGGGTGGGCGTTCTACAACAAAAAAACTTTCTTAATTTAGACTTAGTAGGGAGATACGTACAGCTAGATACTTATACGGCATGGCATGGCATGAAACAACCTTACCACCCGAATAACTATACCTGGTCTCCCTATACCATGAACTTCATGAATCGCTTAGTGCGTGGGTATTCGGACGGGATTTGAAAAGCTTACCCAGAACCTCCCTTTATTACTGCCTTTACACAATACCTCACCCACCGGAAGACCTAGACCTGTTAGCCCTGAACACTTGCCTCATGAATCTTTGAGTTGCTAGGCAGGCATTTAGACCCTTCCTTTGCTAGCGCACCTTATATAGGCCTAATTTCAGTAGCTAGCCGTTGATGAGAAGGTTTAGTTGCGTTATCCCTATAGCGAACGAAGGGTTGGTTCAACAACCTGGGCGTGGCGTATTAACAAACCTTGATAGACCACTGACTTTCACTTACCATATTGGATGGGCTTCAACAGAGCATTCACGGGCGGGTGTTCAACAACACTTGATTAAAGAAATCTTACTTTGGTACCACGGTATAACTACATATTGCTATTCACCTTTACCCTATCGAACCTTTACTTCACTTTTACCACTGATCCACCTGCTTCACTAACCGCTGATCGCTACGCCCCTTCACTTACCTGCTTACTTATGCACCAACCTGGTACTTCAGCCAGGAATAGGAGGGTACGGCATGCTATGAACTCTTTACCCCCTACCTTCCCTTGGTTCCACTTTACTCACCTGCAATAACTATACCTGCCTTATACCTAGTACCACTTTAATGAAGAATCCCTCACCATATGAATAGTGAGTGACCCCTAAATAATATAGGGCCCTTAGGAGGGACAGCTATTAACTTATCCGGGATGGGATGGCATGACACAACCTTACCTTTACCTTCAGTACACACAACCTACCCACCTGAATGACTATACCTGCCCTATCTTGATTAATTCATCTTTGGAGGGACAGCTATAGGTACAGCTATAGACTTCTACGGGATGGGACCGGATCAACCAACCCTTACCCTTACCTTTCTTAATGCCCACAACACATAACACCTTCACTACACGTACCCCTTCCCCTATATGTCTTAGATTAGCCAGACTGCTTACATCACACTGCTATAAATGATTCTCCTAGGTCAAACTATTATCTTGTCGGGCCAGGCACTGGCCAACCTTCTTCAGTCATCACACCACACACCACAGATTTGGCGAGGAACGTGTTCTCCACCAAACCAAGCTTATCCCTCAACATGTCAAACTTCTCCTTTACTAGGGCCCTATATTTCTTACTTAGGGGCGGAGCCACTCACTATTCATATGGTGAGGACCGGCAGGGTGCGTAAGCACGCTCGACTAATAAGGCCGCCATCGGCTCGACTGCCTTTAGTTACTTATTTGAGAGGGGGGCCGCCATCGGTCACTCACTATTCATATGGTGAGGGGCTTCATCAGAATATAAGCCACCTGCAAATCAGTAGGAATATGATCAAGGACAACTTCTCCCTTTTGTACTATGTCTCTCAATAAATGGTACCATATATCAATGTGCTTGAAGCGGTCATGAAAAACTGGATTATAAAAGAGCCTGATGCAACTCTAATTGTCACAGGAAATAAGAGTAGGCTCCAACAAATGATCGATCAACTCTTATACCAACTTACAAAGCCAAATGGTTTCACAACTAGCTATCGAGTCCCTCCCTGGGGGTCCCAGGCCCATATGAGGGCCCTTCTAGCTTTCATGGACCGATACTTTCTCGGTTCCCCTGTTGTCTGTATAATGTAACTATCTTTGTTGTACTTACTTGTTATTTTAGATAATAGCAGAAGCATTTTCAATATATATATATTCTAATCTGCTTCTGCTAAACTGTGTGCAACTGTCGCGTGCTTCCCATTGAACGAGGATATCATACTTGTGCCCAAACTAAAACAATAACTGGAAGTGCTCTTCCATTCACTTGCATCTCCTGCCCAATCTGAATCAACAAATCCATGGAGTAACCACTAACCATCTCCTGCATACCTCATGCCATAATGAATTGTGCCCTTCAAGTATCTAAGCACATGCCTGGCAGCTTTCCAATGAGACTGTCGGGGTTCAACCATAAACTGGCTCAATGTATTTACAGATAAACATAAATACGGACTGGTATTCACAAGGTACATAAGGGACCTGGTCAATTGCCTACACAAAGTAGGATCAACCAAATATCAATTATCATCAAAAGTGAACTTCAGATTTGGAAATATATGAAAGATCTCCACAGTGTACTTCCCTTGCCCAAGGAATACTTCACTTGCACCCTGCAAAACTTCTAGACCCAAAAGTAATGCAGCAAACCGATATCCTTGCACTCGGAAGCGCAAGACCCTCCGGACCTTCATGTCAAATTATCTAGCTAACTTATTCTTTCACCACACAATGAGTTGGTCATAACTTCCTATAAGAATAAGATCATTTACATATAGGACCAAGACAAGCATATCAGATTTATAAAAGAAATAAGAAAGTGTAGAATATGCACAAATCTTGGAAAAGCCCAAATTCAGTAAGTACTCATCAATCCTGGAGTACCAGGACTGTGGTCTTTGCTTCAGCCCATAAAGAGCCTTCTTCAACCTGCAAACATGGGTATATCACCCCTCAAAACCTCTTGACTAATTTATGTATACTTATTCTTCAATCACACCATTCAAAAATGTTGTATATACATCCATTTGGTATAAAGGACAACCAAAACAAGATGCTAAAGACATGACGGAGTGGGAGGAAGCGCAAGCAGGCAACCAATGATAGGGGAGAGTTTTCTCCTATGGTATATTCTTTTTAGGTTGAAGATCAAGATAAGAAGAGCGCCAATAAAGAAATTGGGCTGCACCTTCAAGCTAATTTGAGTAGTCCACAAGAGAATGATTCATAGGGCAACCCGATATCCTAATAGTGCCTATTCCTTATAACTCAATACCTAAAAGAATACCTGGGCTAAGACGTGTTGGGTTTGTTTCGAAATACCGTGTTTAATCCATATGTTGGTTGCTTGAGAAACCATAATTCTTTCCTTCCCCTCTCGGATAGTCGGATAGCTGGCATTCTATATGTCTTATTACTTATATAAGTGCATTCAATCGTTCCACTAGGATAAAAGCGCCAGTTCTCACCTCACGTAGATTAGCCATAATTCTTTGAGGAAGATGTCTCGCTTTCCATCCAATAGTAGCTGCTTCAATTCAAACGCTTGCCATAAGGGTGCGTTAGCACACTCGACTAAAAAGAGAGGGTGAGGTAACGTGTGAGGAGACGAACAACTCTCTTTTGGGGCCCCTCACCAAATAAGCACCCCCTGCCCCAAAAGAGAGGACCGACAGGGTGCGTAGCACGCTCGACTAATAAGGCCGCCATCGGCTCGACTGATAAGGACCCTTTAGGGGGCTCGACTGATAAGGACCCTTTAGGGGGCTCGACCATAAGCCCCCCCACCCAATAAGTAAATTGAAGAGGAGAGGAAGTTGCCGCCTTTACTGTCTTTTTTGCTCGGGTTAAACCCCTCACCTGAACATTTCATATCAGGTATTTAATATCCCCGAACCACAAATCAAATAATAGTAGAAGGGCCTTTTAGACTCATGGCCGGTCACTTCGGGTCCCCAACATGAATTCTTTTAAAGCCCTCTGATTCACCGGCCCAAAAGAGAATCTAATTGGGGGTCATAAGCTGTTTTAGGTTGGTCAACTACGGCTTAGTATAACTCTTTATTTCACAGCCGAGCCCCTTTGGAACTATCCTCTCTCTCTATGGGATCAACTCGTGTTTCCATCTGAGAATGCTACAACGAGGAGGCACTGCTTGAGATCTGCTACTTTAGAGCTCAACTATATCACCAAGGCGCTATAAATAGCGCCCTTGCCTTACGCTTTGCGTGAAAAAGAGGTCCCAAAACGGACTAACAAGTTGTCACATCGCCATATTTTTTGATTGAATCCAGATTGACAAGTCGCCTAAGCCTTATAATTTCAACTGGACTTCCGAGTGACGTAAACGCTCCTCATGTTATCACTTTAGAGAAAAGAAACCTGGTCTCGAGTTGAGCGAGGGTAGCATCTAGCCCCTCTGCAGTTTAGTTCGAATACAAAATGTTTGGGCTTTGAGATCCCTAACAAGAAATCGAAAAGTACAAGTAGGTGAGTCCCCTAAAACTATATTTGATATGATGAGGTCGGAGCCTGTTTCTGCCAGTCCAGAGTAGGGAAATGCTTAACTTAATCCCACATAGAAAGAAACAGTAGAAAGAGAAACAGTTGTGCTGGTACTTTGCCTTGCATCTAGTAAGGCTTGTTCATTTGCTAAACTGCCTGTTGCTGCCCCTATCGTTCCAGATGGCGCATTGCTAGTATTGTTATTCTGAACCCCTGGCTTAGTTTAACAAGATAAGTAACATGCTTGGTGCCTCATTCTTTTAACCGGATGAACTCACGAAAACAGCTGTTTCGGGCAAGTCAAGAAGATACATGTAGTTTGTGAATGAAGCCGAAACCTAAGCTGATAACGCTGAAGTTAGTGCCTGATCGCTTCAAAAGTGAAAGTATAAGTTGCCAACTAGTATAGATCCGAGCAGGGAATGGAGTTACTCAGCAAGGAGTGCAGAATACGGAATTGGATGGAACTGCACCTGGCTTCGGCTAGCTAAAGTGAAGTTCGTCCCTCTATATTGATAAAGAGTGGCCTAAGGTAAAATAGCTATATAAGATTAGCGCTTGAACAACATGACTTGGGTGCCTTATTCACCCACACAAATAGGCAGTTCATCCGGTCTGTCTCACGAAGGGCATGAAAGCGGGTCGACTACTAAGGAGATAGAGATAGAAAGATGTGGTCGGCCCTGCAGGGCGACCTTGCCTCCATTCCTAAAAGGTAGTTCTCCTCCCTTCAGGGATCGGTAATTAAGTTCCTACACTGCCATTTTTGAGCCGAGAGATCCTTTTGAAAGAACTAGAGCGCACAGTTACTAATTAGGCTTCGAGAAGAAGGGCCCTCTCCCGGGGGTCGAGCGTTCGTTACCTCACCCTATATTCTTTAGGGGTCACTCACTATTCATATGGTGAGGGATTTCAACCTTTTAGTTGTAATGGCACACTTCTATACCTCACTACTTTGGAATCAGATGAGGTAAGGATATAGTTCCGAGGTTGGGATTCTCAAAACAATATGTTCTTTTCCCTTTTCAAATGAAAGAGTCGAGTATGCAAACTAGCAGGCTGAGCAGCTTAAGTCTTTCTCAACGGGCAAGATCCGAACAATCTGATTGAGCGCTGCTTCACTCCTTGTGAGACGTATTAGATACGGAACTAACTACTGGACTTGTGACATGGACTGAACTGAATGAATGAACGCTTGGCCTCTTTCTGTCTGTGGCGCTTGTTTTCTTTATTTCTCCGTAATGAGCGAATCTAGACCTTCCTGTTGAACAGCCGCTCCCGGTTTAGCAGCCTTTTAGTCTTCTGTATATGCCCTTTCCTATAAAGCTAGCTGCCTTCTACTTGAGCTCAGAAGAACCCAGGGATCAGAAGCGGGAAATCCATAGGTCAAGACTGGCCCAAACAAAAAACAAGGCATTTTGAGCGATTCCTTTCCTATGGCCTATTGATTTTCATGATAAAACGTACTTTTTGAATGGAAAACTAAATCCATCCAATTCATATGGAAGGGACTACTCCCACTTATCTACCAGCCTACATAGGAAATTGAGTTGCCCTTCTTTGAAAGCATGAGAGCAAGATCGAAGGAAGTGCACTGCAAATGCAGAAGATTCTGGAACGTGCCATTTAATAACTACCTCACGGCATTGGCACTATTGATTGGGAGTGGGATCACTCTTCGGGACAGGCTACTAACTAGTGCGCAGAGAAGAAAGTACTCAATCCGGTGCTGACGCTCTTTCTAGTTTGAAAGATGAAAGAAAGGTGCGAAGCCGCTTGTTCCCTCCGGGGGGCAAGGAATATCTAAATATAGGCAGGCGAAGCGGATGGAAGATCGTAGTGCTATAAATTCTCCTTGTATAGCTTCTAGTGATCACAGATTTCTATAGTTATTCTCTTACGCTCTACTTGGGATTTCAAAACATCCAGCTCTTGGACTTATCGCCCCTAATACCTTTACTTTGGATGAGCAACTACTATGTGATTCCCTGAATATCCCTAGGTGCCTCTGTCTCTTGGCTCACAATCCATCGATTCGCTACCACTCCAAATACCGCTGGAAAAGACCCCTTCAGGCTAGTTTACTTTATAGGAGATCCACTCGTCCCATTCGTCTAGGAAATAACTCCAGTTCTCTGTTGACTACCCGATAGCCAACCCTTTCTTCTTCTCGTATAAATAAAGAAATTGTAGCAGTAATGCTAGGGCCGCTAATTGCTCTTGTGAAATTGAGGGTTGACAGCACAATCAGTTTCTGCGCCTAGATCGAATGGTTTAATGGGTGAAGCTCTATCTCCAATGTAAACTCTATCTGCGGTTAGGTTTGCTAGTCAGGAAAGTAGGGAAGGGAAGGGTGGATCCGGACAACGGCAGGGCTATGAATTCATAGATTAGAAGGTGCCAATGAATTCCTCTATTGATTAGTTGAGACGAGCGAGAGTAGAGTATGCTCAAAGAGGTAGTCGATCTTCAGAGGAGAGATCCAAAAGAGGATAGCAAGTATTTCGCCCCCATGACCCACCAAGCTACCCCGTTCTCTCCTTAACAGTTGATCCCCTCCGGGTCCTTATCAATTAAGCCCCAGCCCAGCTAGTTTCCTTTTGTTTCAATTGATTAGCCGACGAACAGGCTTTCCCCTTCAACTTCAACTAGAAAGGGACCCGTTAGGGTCGCACGGAAGCGTATCTCTTTTGTCGTATATTTGATTCTCCAACCCTGGTGCCGAAGACTAAGTTGGAGCTAAGGCAGGTGCCAAAGTCGTTTCCAATGCTAGTGCCATTGTCTTAAAGTAGTGAACTACGAGTGAAGAGTGGTCATCCTGAACTTGAGATTGAGGACGATCTGCTTCGATTGGGCTTTGTAGACGGACCAGACGTATAAATGATCTTGTGGAGATAGATGGAAATGGAATAGAATAAAGCGGAAGGGAAAGGGGTTCGTTGGCACCTTAGATATGCTCCCAAGTGTGACGGCTCGACATCCCCTAACCTAACCTACATTTCATTGTTCTATCGTTCGTGCCTCATACCGATGAGTCACTTCTCATCCCGGAGAGGCAGTCAACAAATCATCAGCAGGCTGTTTAGGAATTCCCTAAGCACCGAGAAGCTACAGTCAACTAAAGCTCCTACTGCCAGCAGCTAAGAACTCAAGCTAGAACCTCGAACTACCCCTTCGGCCAAGCTCTAACACCTAGCTACTCAACTGACTGCAAGAAAGAGCATTGAGTCTGCTTCCAGAGGGGCCGGGTAACAACTACAAGAAAGATCGCAGTTGAGCCGTTCAGTACGAAGCTTGCTAGCTGGCTGGTGGTCTTGCTGACTGGTACGGCTGGTCTTGCTGCCGGGAATGGCTGGCTTGATCCTCGCTACCTTGATCTTGCTTAGCTGGTACAATCATTACTTGGTTGGTCCTATGTCCATCATGTAGCCACAGGTATATTACAGCATCCACTAATGCACGAGCATAAAATGAATGATATATTTGGAATCGTGACTTATGGCTATCTACATTGGAAGCTATCGGCATTCCAAAAGCACGGCGTAATGAAAGCACGA